>ENA-ORTH01000162-ORTH01000162.1-human-gut-metagenome-genome-assembly--contig:-NODE-162-length-84554-cov-9.223198_pt1 | contig 84554 bp, 63 predicted proteins | sample MGYA00241914_ERZ509192 | MGnify/ENA primary metagenome ERZ509192 (study PRJEB26280, sample SAMEA2338826) | human gut metagenome | biome: human gut; feature: human-associated habitat; material: faeces...
ATTACCCCTTTCCATTATACAGATTGTTTTTCTGTCCGGCAAATCGGGTATGGGGGCATTTTTTGCATGGTACCGGTTTTTCAGCCGGTTTGGTGTCACGGAGAAACCGCGGTACACTGCCGAAATCCGGCTCTTTTTCGCTGTTTTGGTGCGCTCAATTGGTACCACACCCCCATTTTGGTGTCACTCGGGTACCACGCTCAGCCCGCACTGCGGGCTGATGTATCCTCAAGACGCCGCGAAAGCGGTGTCTTCCTTTCTCCTGCTATCTTTTTCGATCGGCCCCATGGAGACCCGCCCAGTTACTCACCGGGCTTCCGGCGGAGCCCGGCTTCGCCGCATCCCGGCCACAGCGGCCCTGTGAGGCCTTTTCAGGGCAGAGGCGGGCATCTTTCCGTCCCCGGTCTTTGACGCGAAACACCGGGCAAAGCCGCGGCCCGTGACGGTCGTGACGATGGTGACGGTATTTTGGACGCCGCCCCGCTCCAAGAAATATCGTCATTTGCGCCATTACCGTCACAGCTCAGACAGATCGTCCTGCTGTCGCGTGTGCGCCTGAGCGTGTAACTCACGCCGTTTGCTTTCAGCATTCCCTTGTGCTTGTTCAGCCAGCGGCTGAGAATGTTGGGACGGAGCTCGCAGGGCAGAGCGTCATGGAGAATTTCCAACAGCTCCGATGCCGTGCCTTCGAACCGCTTTTCGTCGTGCAGCCAATCAATTACAATCCCGATCACTTCTTCGTCTGCACTCCGCGCTGTTTCTTCATCTTCTCTGCATTCCCAGATGTGAGACATTGGATCGAACTGCAGCTTTAATTCTTTCGATTCAATGTCCCGACCCGTACAGAACAACGTTCCATAGTTTGAACTCCCGTCCTCACGCTGCAGGATGAAAGCCCCGTCCGCAGCCCCACTCATGCCCGCTGTTCCGGACACCCTGTTCAACGGGTCGCTGTCATACTGCTTGCGCAGATGGTGGACCAGCAGCACAGTGGTCCTGCAGCGGTCGGCCAGCTCTTTGAGCCGCGCCAGGTCGGCATAGTCCCTCGCATAGGTATTGTCCGTACAAGTTTCCCGCACTTTCTGCAGCGTATCGATGACGATCAGCGACACCCTCCCGTGTTCCCGGACGAAGGTTTCGATCTGTCCGGCCAAGCCATCCGCCAGAGTTCCCGCATGTGTGGCCAGATACAAGTTTTCCGATGGGTCCTCCGTGATGTCCAGCAGCCTGTCCTGCAGCCTGTGATAGCCGTCCTCCAAGCACAGATAGAGCACCGTACCCTGCTGTGTCGGATATCCCCAGACCTTTTCTCCGCCTGCCACCTGCTGGCACAGCCACAGCGCCAGCCAGCTCTTTCCTGTCTTTGGCGCTCCCGCCAGGATGTGCAGGCCCTGCACCAGCAGGTCTTTCACCGCATACCCCGGCGGTTCCAATACCGCATCCGCCAATGTGCGGGCATCGATCGTTCTGAGCCTACCGGCCATCAATACCTCCTGGGATTCCTGTTTGTTTGTGCATAGCATTCTCCTTCCGGTTGATTTTCTCATCCCTGTCGGGTACACTCATTCTAGCAAGAAGGCTTCCCGTCCGCAATACTTTCAAAGAAAGACGGGGACATTAAAAAAGTGCATCGGGGACAGGTGGTCAGATGGAAACAAAACGGCTCATTGAAACAGAAACAGATTTCCTGCGAACTCCTGGATCATCCAGTGGAGGAACTGCATATAAAAAAATCGGCCCCGTCTTTACAACGAGACCGACCTGTCTTCCTGTTACAAAAAACTTTTTCTATCATCAGTCTGAGAATAGAAAATCTTATATCATAAAAAGTATAACATTTTTTGTGTGATTTGCGGTTTTCAGGCACACCCTAAATATCAAAAGCGTGTAATATGATGCTTTTGATATCTGTCCTTGATATTGGCAAGGCAAAAATTGACGTCTTCCTTAAAATTTGCCGCCGGAAGAGCCTCCGAATCCTCTTTCGTCCGTAGAAGAGCCCTCCGAAGAAGATCGAGGCGGATCATATTCACGTGTTTCCGTTGTGTGCGTAAAATAATCCTGTTGCTGGGTGAGCACCAGACCATTCTCGGAAACATAGTCATCCGCTTCTGTTTTTTGCACCGCTGTCTTCATCTGCCGGTAAAACAGAAAACAGACCGTCCCCGCAATTAGCAGCGGCAGCAGTACCACAATGGCAATCTTGAACAGCAACCGCTTGCCCAACTGCGTAGGGTCGTTTTCTCTATCCCAAGGTTCGCCTTTCTGCGCATAGAACGCAAGCGTTTTATCGCACAGCTCCAGATAGGTTTGCGCCGCTCCTATGTAATCGCCATCCGAAAGCATCGGCACAATGGCATCTTCCATCTGCTCGACGCGATAATCCGTAAAAGCCGTTATGCCGCCGCCGTATGTGATGGTAACGTAGTCGCGTGATTCCAACGCAATGAGAAACAGTATTCCGCTTTTTCGGAGACCCTGGCCCAAACCGTTTTCAAGATAATAATCCTCGGCAAAATCGCGTCTGGACGATCCTCCAATGTCTGCCACCGTCAGCCAGTAAATATCACAGCCATATTGTTGTGCACTCGTTTGGGCGCAATGCTCAAGCTGCGCCAGCGTTTCACCATCGTACACGCCGTATTCATCGCGTACCAGCGAAGTGGCCGCCAGCGCCGGAACTGCCAGCCATACGCATAACACTGCCGCCAATGCAAAAATCCATACCCGTTTTTTCATTCTCTTGCCCTCCCTTACAGCAGCATCAACAGTGCCAAAACCGCCATCAGCGGGAGGCTGGTGCCTGCAAACCATGCCGCCACTTTACCTTTGTCAACAGGCAAGTCACCAATCAGCTTTCCTGTCTGCCCATTCATTGCAAAAAGGAAGTTCTGTCCGTTCCACTTCGTATGTAACATCCAAACAGGCATCAGAGCATAGCGTGCCGGCTCCATATCCACATGCACAGCTTCACTCAGTGGCATAACAGTAGCATATCCGTGCACCGTGCTCCGCAGTGCATTGCCCAGCGAAGTCTGCATCCGCTCCTGCGCACGGGGCTGGCTCGCCTGGGCATCCACATCGTATTTTTCCGCAAGAAAACCCGGCAGATATGCAGTAGAAAAGGGCTTCAGCTCGCTGTAATTAAAAGGTTCAATAGCGTCCATATGTGCATCCGGTATTTTGCTGGAGCCATCCACCGGCACTTGCCGAAACTGCATGGTTCCCGCTCGCTCCACATGGAAATGATGCGTACGGGTGATCTTATAGTCTCCTTCCCGATCATGTTCAATCCGGCAGCCCTCAAAGCTCATTTGCCCTTCGGCATTTCCATTAAACAGCCAAAACGGCACATAGACGCCTTTTATCTCATGGATATGATTTCCGTTTTTGAAAGCATTTGGCAAAAATTTTTTACCTTTGTAGTATTTTTTTAGCGCTTGCTCTGCAGCCCTTTTCTCCAAGCGGAACGGCAGCACAAACTCCGGGCGCAAGGAACCGCCTAGTTGTCCGGGTATCACCGTAGGATTTCCACAGTAAGGACAACTGGTAGCGGCTGTCGTTTCGTCGCACATCAGTTCTGCTCCGCAGGAGGGACAGCCGTACACGCGCATCCCGGCAGCCTCGGTATCGGCCCACAGCGTTCCCGCTTCGGCCGGTTTTGCCCGTGCGGCCGCGGCCTCGGCGGCCTGCTCCTTTTCAGCATACATCTGCTCTATTTCCGAAGGCGTATACGCGCTGCCACAATAATCACATACCAGCTTTCCGCTTTCCCCCGAATAATGCAGCGGGCCCGTACAGGCCGGACATTGATAATTGGTTATTTGTGTTGCCATATTCGTACTCTCCTCCCGACCGTACTTCTGTTGTTCGGCCAATTATTTTTTGTAATTCCACTTGCGGTAATTTGGGACACAAACGCAATGCTTCCGCCGCTCTATCCTTCAGCGCTGTACAGCAATACCTTGTACTCCCATTCATTTGGGTACAAGGAGTCCCCTGCTACAATCTGCATCGAAAGGCCCGCGTAGTTATCAGCGGTAATAAACTGTGTCGTATGGATTTCCGTCAATACTGCGTAATCGCCCGCGTTACTGTCACCTTGATTCAACGTCAAATGGAATGTATAAGCGCTGGCCGGTCTGTCCGATTGGTTGAACTCCTGCCTTTCCCACTCGCCTTCATAGATAAAATATTTGTCGCTGAGCTCTCCGTTTTCAAACATCACACATTGGTAATATGCTGTCCCGTCTGAAAAAAGGGTGAAATGCACCGCGCATGAGGAACGCCCGTCATCCGGCATAACGTATCCCTCCCAATGGCCGCACACCTTGTCCTCTGACAGGCTGTGCCAGCCTGTCACATCCACAGGCCCATCTCCCCACTTGTCTGTGTCGTCTCTGTTGAAAGAAACGTCCATGATGTCATCATCGTCAAGGCAAAGTGAGCCATCCATCAAGCTCAACATAGGGGTATACTCTATACAGTTCATATACTGAATGACGCATACAACTGCATTGGGCATCGTTTCGCTGACATTGCAGGACAGCAAAATGGGCTCTCCGTCACCATCATTGGAATAGATTGCCTCTTCATACGGATTTGTTCCGCCCAAATAATCATTTGATTCATCTATATACCAGTTGTTTACAAACAGATTGGCGTCTTCTTCAAGTGGGACGATCAGATACAGCTCGTCGCCCGCACAATCTACAAAACGGCTTTGTGGAAAGTTTTCCAAAAAGGGGAATTCGTCCAAAATACCACTGGAAAATAAATAAGATTCCAAATCCTTGTAGCCGGACCTATAATGTCCAAGATAGCCTACGGCAAGGCTGTAGCCGTTCATCCTCATCTCTGTACGCAGTTCGTCAAGAGCTGCCTCTGCACTTGATTTTTTGTTTCCCAGCGTACTGCCTGTACCGGACTCGCTGCCATACACGCCCGGCAGATGCCCTTCGTTTGTACTGCTGCTGTTGGCACCCGGTATACCGCTCAAATTGGGCAACGGCAACGTAATATTTCTTTCCTTGCATGCCGTAAAACACAAAAACAAAGCTGTTATCAAAACACATACCGTGCAATGTTTAAACTGCTTTTTCATTCCATTTCCTCCTGCCTTTTTCAACGATCGACATAGATCGTACAGCTCACGTTCCGCCGTACGATCGATACCAGACGTTGGGCCGTGGCTGATGAACAGTAGCAAAATGCTCTACGTACACACTTACTGCATGAAAGCATTTACACCTCTTGTGCTTGTCATCCCCGGCCTGCCGGTTCCCAGGTCCCGTCCACAGGATTCAGCCGATATATCGCTCCGCTGGGTGCTACGGCGTAATAATACTCCCGCACAACGCTTGCTTCGTTGTTCGTGCCAAGCGCGATTATCACACAACGTTCCCCGCCAAACTCTCCCTCATCGCCGTCGAACAGCATGATCATGCCCGATTCCAGATATTCCTTTACTTCCTCCAGCTCACTGAGAAGGCCGGCTGCTTCCTCTTCACTGAGCGGTGCCGCCGGTCCGCTGTCATATAAAAATGCAGCGGTCACTTGCCCTTTTTCATCTGTATCGATTTGATACAGGCTGCCGGGCAGCGGGCCCTGGCCGTCCTCCGCTGTAAGCTCGCGGCTCAGGCTGGCGTTAGGCGCAAGCCGGTACTGAAGGCTCTCGTAGCGCCCTTCGTTTTCGAAGGTGTCTGTTTGAAAATCATCCAGCCATATACTATAGCCGCTTCCGTCATATTCCATTTTCCATAAAAGCGCAAAAAAGCTATCGTTTTTGCGCAGGTTTTCCTGCGGCAGCGGGAGTTCGGCCATCCGCTGCCAAACAGGCCATGTGTCCTCGTACCAGTACGAGAACAGGCTGTCCCCGTTGTTGGCCTGTGACAGCCCCAGCACAATCGAGCCGTCGCACAGTGTGCGCTGCGCCAGAAGAAAATCGCCAAGCGACTGCCACCCGTCCAAAAATGGATCGTCTGTTTCATCCAGTTCCAAACAGAGAAGGTCGGGCGGATCTTCATGTTCGGCATACAGCCGTTCCAACGTCCATTTGCCCATATAGGTGTACTCGCAGCTCGCATCTTGCCAGACAAGCGCCTTGATCTGAAAGCTGCCGTCCGCCCGCAGCGTGATCTGCTGAGGCGCCTCTGTATTTTCCTTTTCCCACTGTTCGATGCCGTAAGTCCATGTGCCGACAAGTATTTTCCGAAGCGCCGCTTCGTTCTTGAATGCCAGCGGGTCGGCCGACGGGCTTTCGGGCTGTGGCTCTTCCACAGGCGTCTGTACGGAAACCGGCTGTGAAACAGCGGGCTTAGGCAAATCGATATTCGGCGGCGGAAGGAGCGTTTCATCCTTGCCGCATCCGGCCAGCAGCGCCGTCAGCGCCACAGCCAGACCGGCCGCCGTACGGGCCAATATGCGTCTCATCCCCATTCTCCTCTCTGTGAAAAATCCCTACGCCCAGGGGTTCGCAGACGCCGGCGTGCGGATGCCCGGCAGCAAAAACTGTTCCCACAAAAACCACTGCCCTGTGGACGGTTTGTGACGCAGCCGTATGGGGCGCGGGCTGTCGGCCCCGCCGCAGTCAAGATACAGCGTTATGTAGCCCTCTGCACCCTGGTCGTTGCTGTGCGCGGTTTCTATCACAGTAACGGCCAGCGGCTGAACTGGTGTATAATTATTTTCCGGCGTTGCCCCGCTGAAATAGGACCGCGGCAGATAATCTTTACCGCGCAGCCTGTCGCGTATGAACTGTATGTCGTACGCAGTCAAGGGCCGCGGGCCGCGCAGCCAATTCAGCATGTCGGTCGCCATGTCCTGCGCCGTGGGCCACACACACAACGCTGCTGCAGTAAGTGCAGCTGTCTTCCACGGCTGATCCAATGTCGCCTGTGGGAGCGTGCGCATCTGCTCCAGGTCAGAGGGTAAAAAAGGGAATTCTACCTTCCAAATCTGTGTGGCGGGGAAGTAAGATTTCGGCATAATAATCCTCCTTATGCAAACACAAAAGACATTCCGATGGAAAATTGCAACGCAATCTTCCGGTGAATTGCGTACAATCAACTTTTACAGGCAGCGCCGGGACGAAAGCCCCAGCGCTGCCTGTATATACGCTCATGCGCTGTAAGCGCAAAGCGCCACGGCCAAAGCCAAGCAGTATTATTTCAACTTCTACTAATACGTTTTATCGCCTTATACATTCCCTCTGCTATATGCCGGCGGCATCTTTTCCGCACAATTGCCAACAGTCAGAGGGCACACAGCCGTATCGTCTCCTGTCAGAATCCAGTCAATCGATATACGATAAACTCATCCGCCGATTCATCGGGGCGCTCCTCCGTCATGCCAATCAGAATACTGCCGTCAGCCATCACAGAAGCAGAGCTCATCCAGGGATAGCTGGTGCCGAACAAATCGGAATCCTCCGCGCTGCCGATAAACGTACCATCCGGCGCCCAGAACAGAACGGTGCGCATATTGCCGTCCAGCGCCATATAACCGTTAGCAGTCTCCACCACAGCAGTCACGCTGCCCAGAGAATCGTCTTCGCCAAATTCCGTGCCGCCAAGCTTTGTCTGCAATACGCCCGACAAATCATACACAAAAATAGTATGCTCGTTATTTTCAACAGCACCGCCCGCCACAAAAATGTGGTCCTCGCTGATGCTGATGCTGCTGATCATATCCACTTCCGGAAAAGCCCAAGGCTCTGTCTGCATTTCCGTGCCGTTCAGTATGATTTTTTCAACTTCGGAGCCTGTAAAATAGGAAATACCCCAATCACCGGAAGGGTGCATGATCACATAATCGGGGCCATCGTGTGAAAAAAGCGTGGCTCCATCTCTCACTGCGACAAATGATTCCATAAACTCCGAAAGATATAAGGTACCATTCTGTGCTACGCTCATGGTCGAATATTCTTCACTGTCCAGCGCAATTTCATCCTCAAAGGCCAGCGCGGAACCGTCAAAGGCGTGCCGCCGCAAAACACCGTCTGTCAGCGTGTAAACCTTATCCCCGGCCATGGAGACACCGGTATCAAATATATTCCGCACAACGATGGACTCATCGATAGGTAGCTGCTGCACGGTAACGTTGTAGCTTCCGACCGTACAGGACAACGGCCCGTCCATCAGAATCGGCTCGCCATTCCAAGGCCAGGGCGGATCGATATTCCCGGTATCCGTCAGGTTGAACTGCAACGTGTTCAAAAGTTGGCCAAGGCGCGGGTCATCCACGGCGCCCTCCGCCTGTACATAAACAGTGGCGCCTGCGCCCTCCACCCGGCCATACCACGAGCGGTAAGCGCTGCCCCAGCTCTCGCCCTCTTTCATGTAGCAGTCAACGCCGCCTACATTTTCAGTAGGCACTGTGCCATTTTCCACAATATCTCTCATATCGCCTATTGAATAAAGATTATCACGGTAACTTGCAGGCCCCTCCAGCGTGGCATCAATTCTGACGGATAGCGTATCGCTTTCGGGATCATCCTCTTGAGGAATGTGCAGGGTAACATAAGCATAATAACCTTCGCTTATCCCCATGTCGTCTTCTTCGCTGTATACCCAGTCCTCTGGATAAGTAACCGACCAGAATTCTGTCTCCAGCAAAGTTCCGTCCGCCTGCGTTGGCGCAGAAGATGCGGGCTCGGAAACGCCGCCCAGAGCACCCTGCAGCTTATCGGCGGCATCTCCGTCATCCTTGCCGCCGCATGCAGCAAGAGACAGCAACAGCATCGCCGCAAGCAAAATACTCAACAGCTTCTTCATGTATGTACACTCCTTTATGTGTTCTGTCCAACGTGTATTCGGTGGTGTGACCGCGCAAACAGCGCCTATAAAAAGCCTCAGCCGCCCATAGCTCCGCCACAGTATTCACAGCAACCGTTTGCATTGGGCATCGTTGTGGCTCCGCACCAGGGACAGGTTGTCGCTGTTTTTGGTGCGGCCGCAGCCGCGGCCTCCTCCCGCACCTGCGTGCGAATCTGTGTTAAAGACGCTCGAATCTCTTCTGCCATAGCTTCACACTCTGCATAATCAGGATTGTTGCGGCGCTCCTCCAGTGTGGGAGCAGTAGTGGAACCCGGCAGATTCTGTGCCATTCCGGGCCTTGCTCCCATCATGCCGGGACGGTTTGTTCCCATGCTGCCCAGGGGCATCCTTCCTCCATAAAAACGCCCTGTATCCACTTCGATGCTGGAAGAATTAAGCTGGAATGTGATCTCATCAAAGTAAGGAGAGTTCACATTAATGATGAGATAAAAATCATAAGAAAACGTATACCGCGGAGGTGTGTAACTGACATGCCTGGTATGGCCTTCTTTGTCCTCGACCTCGCGTTCCTCCTCGTGCCGGTTTTCCCGTACATCCACAGTACATCCGGTCACCTGATCAAAGCGCAGCACATCCGGGTTTGCGGCGGCCAGGTCGCGTGCCGAGGTGACCATGAATTTTCCGGCATTTTCGTCAAGCAGCACCTTGGTCCCCCGGCCCAACGTACGGGTCGTGTGGAATGCGGCAACAGCATCCCTGTTCTCCTCACGATATGCCAGTTGTTCGCGAATCTGCTCCAGCGTGCTGGAACGCCGGTCGCTGAAAAAAGGAGACAGCTTGGCAGCACAGTTTTTACACATATTGCCATCCTCCAGCTTACGGTTGCCCAAAAGCCCAATCTCTCCGCCGCAAATGCCACAAATTTTCTTTTCAAACATTTTTCCGAAAATTCCCATAATCAATTTCCATCCTTACTATACAATTCTTGCCAGAGGCTCCCGTCAACGGAGCCTCTGGCAGTTTGGACAGTTATGCGTTTTTCATCTGTATTGCACCGTAGATATACAGGCCGGGCACAATCAGATTCAAGACCAGGCTTGTAAAGCTGAAGCTTCCTCCGGCAATCAGGCCAATGACCATGGAAACAATACTGAGCGCTACAATGATAATTCCCCACTTCACGCAGCTTCCTGCCTTTTGCGGAGCGCTGCAGGCTCCGACTCCCTTAATGCCTGCAATCAGCTCGATGATGGAAGAAACAATCGCAAGGGCAGAGCTCGCATACAGAAGGCCGGTACCCTCTGCACTGCCTGCCATTGCCGCCAGGGCGCTGATGCCAAGGAGCGCGAGCAGACCGGTGATTGCCGCAAGCACGCCGCCAATAATCATCAGAATAGATGTGACCTTCAAAAATTTTTGACCTTTCATTACAATAACCTCCCATTTTTTGTTGAATTAAACGCATTGCTCCATCATGGTTGTGCATTTTGCATGGCCAGCCGCAGAGCAAGATTCGTCAGATACTGCCGAAGCTGCTCCGCAGTTGCCCTGCCCAGTTTTTTTCTTTGCTGTCTGCCATCGGAATAATAAAGAGTACAATATGGTTGTTTGTCTGACTCGACGTCCGGACATGCCTCAAGACCGAGCTCTGCGGCAAAGGAAGCGAACGCATCCCATTCTTTCTCCGGCACCGTCAGCGTAGCATGAACCTTTTGCGACTCCTCCAATGAATAAAAGCTGGCGTAAAGCGTGTAAGCGCTGTGCTCTACATCGCCGCTGAGCAGGTCGCGATTCAAATTGAAAGAATAATTTCTTTCGGGCCAAAAGCATCCGGACTGGCCCACGTAAATACCGCTCAGCACCGGCGGGCCATAGCGGGGGATCTCCCTGCCGACCGGATCAACCAACTCCTCCAGCAGCGCCAACAGCGTCATTGTCCGGCGATCATTGGGTAAGTTGTAGTCAATTTTTTTCTCCGCTTCCCCGGTATCCCAAAGCAGTGTCAGGTTGCTTTCGTCTCCGCCATCCAGCACATGAACGCCGGGCAATGGGATGTTATAATGATCTCTTTTTTCGGGGATCTCCTCCAGCTGTGGGTAAAGCTCTAAAACAATCTGCTCCACATCAGCCCACTGCTCTTTGGTAATTGCGACGTTCTCTTTAACAGCCGGCGTATATTGCTCCCCGTTCGCATAGTAGTCTTCATCGGCTGGCCAATAAGTTGAATACACGACTTTCTCCGGCGAAAGCTGGATGAAAAAATCTCTTCTTGCAACGGACCCACTCGTGCGATTGTAGGACACCCCCACCAGCATCCCCGGCGGATCTGCTGTTCCGCCCTGCTCTATGGCTCTATCCTTTTTATATCCGGCGTATATGCAAACGACGGCAAATGTGATTGCAAGAATCAGTACAGTGCAAAGCACAATGGGCTTTCGCTTCCGTTCATCCCTGTATATCGCCATCGTCAAAGGGGTCGCCGCACTCTGGACAGAACTTGGGCGGTTTTGTGGGGTCGGCAGGCTCCCAGCCGCATTTGTCGCACTTATACTGCGGCACACCGGCGGGTTTGGGCTTGCCGCACTCAGCGCAGAATTTGCCCTTGTTCACCGTGCCGCAACCGCACGTCCAACCAGCCATGTCTGCCGGCTTTGGCTTGCCGCATTCCGGGCAAAATTTTCCGCTGGCCACCGCTCCGCAGGCAGGACATTTCCAGCCTTCTGCCGGCGCAGGCCGGGGGCTTCCGCAGGCAGCGCAGAACTTGCCTGCATTCCCCGCCTGTCCGCAGCTGCATGTCCAGCCGGCCGGCACCGCCGGTGCAGGCTGCTGTGCCGGAGCCGGAGCGGCAGCCTGTTGCCGGGCCCCCATCTGGTACAAATTCTGGGCATTCATTCCACCGGCGCCGCCCGCCATGTTCATTCCCATAAACGCCATGGCCGGGCCTGCACTGGTATTCGCGGCGGCAGACTGCATGGCACTGGCCTGCGCGCCTACCAGATGTGCAGCCGCGCGGGTGGGGTCCATAAAGGCCGCGTTCCGCTGCAGCTCTTTGATCATCTGCTCGTCTTCTTCGCTCGCCTTTACGCTGGACACCCCAAAAGAAACAATTTCAATGCCGCGCAGCTGTCCCCATTTTGCGCTCAGCACCTGGTTCAGCGCATTGGCCAGCTCCGTTGTGTGGCCGGGCAAGGCGGAATAACGAATCCCCATCTCGCTGATTTTGGCAAAAGCAGGCTGCAGCGCCGTCATCAGCTCACTTTTCAGCTGGCCGTCGATTTCTGCCCGCCCGTAGGCCTGTTCCACATTGCCGCACACGTTGGTATAAAACAGGATAGGGTTTGTAACGCGGTAGCTGTACTCGCCGAAGCATCGGATGGCGATGTCAATGTCGATTCCCGCGCGCTGATCCACCACACGGAAGGGCACAGGGCTGGGCGTGCCGTATTTGTTGCCCACCAGTTCCTTGGTGTTAAAGAAATAAATACGTTGATCCATGGGAGCCTCGCCCCCGAACGTAAAGCGTTTACCGATATTGCTGAACACCGCGCCGATGCTGGCAGACAAATCTCCCGAAAATAAAGAAGGCTCTGTGCCCGTATCATATGTATACTCACCGGGCTCCGCGCAGATATCCACGACTTTGCCCTGTTCCACAATGATCATACACTGGCCGTCTGCCACAGCTACAACAGAACCGTTGGTGATAATGTTTTCGAAGCCTTTCGTGTTGGACGAACGGCCGGACTGACGCTTCTGCCCCTTAACGGCAATGATGTCGGGCGGAAGTGATTCGCAATAAAAATAGTCTTTCCACTGGTCGGCCATCACACCGCCCGCAGCTCCGACCGCAGCTCTTATCAAACCCATGATCGCATCTCCTGTCCATATTAATCATTCCTTGGATTAGCTTTATGCAGCGTCCCGGCCCGGCTGCATGTGCCGTCGGGCCGGTCATCGCTCATGCATACAGAAGATTATTTCTTCTTTTGCTGCAAAAACGGAGTCATCAGCCGTGCAAGCTTACTGATGGTCATCGTCTGCAAATATACCTTGCCCGGGCCGGTAAGCACCGTGTCGAAAAAGCCTTCACCCCCCAGCAGCATATTTTTTGCCCCCTTCACCATTTGCACATCCATCTGGCAGGTGGCGTCCATAATGGCTACAACACCCGTATCACATACCAGTTGTTCGCCCGGAGCAAGATCGTATTCCGGACAATAGCCGTCAACCTCCAAAAAGACCATACCCGGACCGGTAACACGCTGCATGATAAAGCCTTCGCCGCCTACCAGGCCCGCCCCCAGTTTTTTCTGCAGGTGTACGGCCAATTCGACACCAGCGGTGGCGCACAGGAAGGCCGATTTCTGACAAATGATGCTTTCGCCCGGGTTCAGCGCGCGGGCAACAATACGGCCCGGAAACGATGAGGTAAAGGCGATTTCGGCTGGTCCTTGCGCGGTATATCGATTCATGAACAGACTCTCGCCGGTGAACAGGCGCCCCAGTGATTTTCCCACGCCGCCTTCGGCCTTTGTCTCTGTAACAACCGGTCCACGGGACCAGGTACGCCCCCCTACTTCGCTGATAAGCGTCTCGCCGGGATCGAGCTGGATCACAACCGCCGGCAGGCTTCCGCCCTCAATTGAATACTTCATAATTGTTCCTCCTTCAAATATTGTACTTTTTATTTTTGCAGACCCATTTTTCTGCCGTGATACTGAAATTATCCTGCCAGTGTCGCCTTGTATTCCTCATAGCGCGGGGGCAGCGTGTCCCACATCTCGTCCCACTCATCGCCGTCGATGCGCATATAGAAGTTGACGTAGCAGCCCCATGTGCCATCGGGCGATTCATACGGGTAGGACCACACGCTCATTCCTCCGTCATAGGGGTACAGTACAAAATTGTATCCTTCCTCTTCCGGAATCGGCGCGTCCAGCACCCAGGCATCCCCATCAATAATCGGTTCAATGTGGTCTTCATAACCGTTGACCCACATCGTGACGACGGGGTCGTCTGGGGAACCGTCCTGGTATATCTCAAAATACTCATCCCCACTGCTGCTGTAGCCGATATAACCCCATGCATCATAGGTGTCAGTGTCTACACTTTTTTTATCGCTGCGGCCCCAGTAATTGGAATACTGGATCCAGCCATACCAGGTTGTGTTGTGCATCGTGTCCGGGTTGGGCCGCATTTCAAGTGAGGGGTCCGGCCCATCTACGGAAATCTCAGGCTTTACGGCCGTGCGCGTAAACTCCAATCTGCGGGACGGACCTGCACATTTACAACTGGGACAAATGGTCACAGGAGACCATCCGCCCCGGTACAGTGATCGGCCACGAATTCGTGGGAGAAGTTGCGGAGCTGGGCAGCGGTGTCTCCGGCTTTTCGGTGGGCGACATCGTCTCCGGAGAGGGGCATATCGTGTGCGGCCACTGCCGCAACTGCAAGGCCGGCAAACGCCATCTGTGCAAACAGACAAAGGGCGTGGGCGTCAACCGCGACGGCGCGTTCGCGGAATATCTCGTCATCCCCCAGACCAACGTCATTCGGTGCGAGCCGGGCATTCCGGAGGAGCTGTGCTCCTCATTCGATCCGCTGGGAAACGCCGTGCACACAGCGCTCACGTACGACCTTGTTGGCGAGGACGTGCTCATCACCGGGGCCGGGCCCATCGGCATCATGGCCGCGGCCATCTGCCGTCATGTGGGCGCAAAGCATGTCGTTATTACGGACGTGAATGACTACCGGCTGAATCTGGCGCGGGAGATCTGCGGTGCCGTGACCGTAAACGTTGCCCGGGAACGGCTGGAGAACACGATGCGGGAGCTGGGTATCTCGGAGGGCTTCGATGTGGGGCTGGAGATGTCCGGCAACGGAGCGGCCTTCAACAGCATGATCAACAACATGTACAACGGCGGAAAAATTGCCGTACTGGGCATCCAGAGCAGCGAAACGCTGGTACCGTGGAACAAGATCGTCTGGAACTGCCTTGAGATCAAGGGCATCTACGGCCGCGAAATGTTCGAGACCTGGTACAAAATGATGAGCATGCTGCGCAGCGGGTTGAACATCGAAAGGATCCTGACGCATAAATTCAGCTTTGCGGACTATGAAAAAGGGTTCGCCGTTATGAACAGCGGCCAGTGCGGGAAGGTCGTTCTGGACTGGACGCAGGCCGCCGGGGAGGTTACCGTATGAAACAGGCGCTTATCTATTTTGAACAGGCAGTACAGGAATTCCGGGAGCATGGCACGTACAAAGAAGAACGCATCATCACCACGCCGCAAGGCGGGCGCATCGACACGACTGCCGGCCGCAATGTGCTGAACATGTGCGCCAACAACTATCTGGGCCTGGCTTCCAGCCGCGCGCTGGCCGACGCCGCCAAGGATGCCATGGACCGCTGGGGCTACGGGCTTTCGTCCGTGCGCTTCATCTGCGGCACACAGGCGCTCCACCGCCAACTGGAGGAAAAGCTTTCATCCTTCCTCGGCATGGAGGATACGATTCTGTATTCTTCCTGCTTCGACGCCAATGGAGGCCTGTTCGAGGCGCTGCTGGACGAACGGGATGCAGTCATCAGCGACGCACTGAATCATGCCAGCATCATTGACGGCGTGCGCCTGTGCAAGGCAAAGCGTTATCGCTACCAAAACAACGATATGGCGGATCTGGAGCGCTGCCTGCGCGAGGCAAAAGACGCGCGCATCCGGCTGATTGCCACGGACGGCGTCTTCTCCATGGACGGCATCATCGCCAACCTGAAGGGCATTTGCGGCCTCGCCGAAAAATATGACGCGCTCGTCATGGTAGACGACAGCCATGCGGTAGGGTTTATGGGTGAGCACGGGCGCGGCACACCGGAATACTGCGGGGTAGAGGGCCGGGTAGACATCCTGACAGGGACGCTGGGCAAAGCGCTTGGCGGCGCTTCGGGCGGCTATACCGCCGCCTCCCGCGCTGTGGTGGCGCTGCTGCGCCAGAAGAGCCGTCCGTACCTGTTCTCCAATACGCTGGCTCCTGCCATGGCCGGTGCGGCGCTGAAAACGTTGGAACTTCTGGAAGCGGCAGGAGAAGACCGCGTACAGCTGGCGGAGAATACGCGTTACTTCCGCGCGCGCATGGCGGAGGAAGCGTTCGACGTCGTGCCCGGCGAGCATCCCATCGTGGCCGTGATGCTGTATGATGCAAAGCTGGCCACCGCCTTTGCGGCGCGTATGCTGGAGCTGGGCGTTTATGTGGTGGGCTTCTGCTATCCTGTCGTACCTCAGGGAAAGGCCCGCATCCGCGTTCAGCTGTCCGCCGCGCATACCCGTGAGGACCTGAATTTTGCTGTGGACTGCTTCAAAAAGGTACGTGCGGAGCTGGCCGCAAAATAACTTCCAGCGGGAGCGCCGGCCAGTATGAGCCGGCGTTTCTTTTTCTCCTTTTGCATTTCAAAAGAAAGGAACAGAACCATGATCGAATTAAAACCGCAGACCCTTGCCCTTTTGGACGAAATTGAAAGCCGCATCGATCCGGAAATTGAGGACGATTTTCGCCGCCAGTGGTCCGATTTTCTGCACCACCGTTTTACCGGGGATATCTTTTCCCCCAAGCGCCGCCAAAAAAGCGCTTCGTCTCTGCCCCGCCGGGACGTACGCATCAACGAGACGCTGGACGATTTGGAGGCCATGCTTTACGCGCAGCTTTTGAATGTTTCGGACGCGCTGGAAAGCGACAACAAAAACCTGAGCGTCCGCGCCAATTACGGCACCGGCATTTTATCATCCGTACTCGGCGCAGAGCTGTTCATTCTTCCCGATGCGTGCAATACGCTCCCCACAACCCGCCCGCTTGCGGGGCAAGGTGCGATCGAACGCCTGTTGGAGCGCGGCATGCCTTCGCTGACAGATGGTCTTGGCAGCCGTGTATTTTCCGCGGGCGAGCTTTTCCGGGAAGTATTCGCACGTTACCCTAAAATCGAAAAATATGTAGAGATTTATCACCCCGATTTGCAGGGACCGTTGGATATCTGCGAGCTGATGTGGGGCGAGGATCTCTTCTACGCCATGTACGATGAGCCTGAGCTTGTGGCGGCGGTGATGCAGTTGATCACTGATACCTATATGCGATTCATGGAACGCTGGCAGGCGCTTGTTCCGCCGCGGGACGATATCTGCTGCCATTGGGATAATGTGATGCACCGCGGGCAAATCGTTCTTCGAAACGACAGTGCAATGAACCTTTCGCCGGAATTTTATGATACGTTTGCACGTGCTTTTGACTCACAGCTGATGGAGCGCTACGGCGGCGTGATCCATTTCTGCGGCCGGGGCGACCATTATATCCATTTGCTAAAAACCATTCCTAACATATACGGCGTAAATATGTCCCAGCCGCATTTAAACGATATGGCGACGATTTATCAAAACACAGTAGACTGCGGCATCCAGCTGCTTGCGTTTGACCGCGCGGCCGCGTTGCGGGATCTATCACGTCCCGGAGCGTTCCACTCCAACCTCCACTGCTTCCTCTAATAATACATGCTCAACCGCCAAAGCCTCAAAAATCAAATACAAAGATGAGAAAACGGCCTGCATGAATCGGGGAGCAAAAAGCCTTTCTTTGTCAGGCGCCGCGTATTTTTCAATTTCTCCCGCCGTTTGTATGCCCCGCCAAAAAAATATCCTTGCCGTTTCTTTGCGGCTGCTCATTCAAGCTCACCGTTCCCAAAAAAACCTGGGCTCAAGCCTGCCGGATGCACCAACGCACCAAACCCGAACGATTCACCTTCATGGAGAACCGTTCGGGTTTCTTTTTATACGGCGGCGTCATTTTCCGCCGGCTGTTTGTATCCATCCCGGTGGCGGCAGCACAAAAAACGCAAAGCTTTTTGCCCTTCCCTTGGCGGCATGCTTGAGCCGGAAAACATTTTTTTATTGAAACTCGGCCTGCGCGTTCATAAGGCCGGCTATGGAAGATCTGTTTCAACTGCACTTTTTCCTGTGCCGCTCAGCGTATCGAAAGTTCCTCAATGTAATCGTTATACCATTGTACGGCAGTTCTGGCCGTCCTGCGAAGCTGCATGCCCTTTCCGGCCAGCAGTACAAGGCGGTTGTCCGCTTCTCCCTGCCAGGGCGTCAGACGAACCTCCGGCCCGGTGCAGTCGACGTAAAAGATGCCCTCCGGCACGCGTACAAAGCCTTTGATACGCCATGTTTCTCCCGCAAGCTGTACAAGGCACTTTTGCAGTGCCGCAAAGGGCATCGTGGGACGGATCTGCAGCACCGCTTTTTGCAGGGTGATATCCGGCATGTCCAATACCTCATCCACATCCGGTACGATCAGGGAAAGCCATTCCGGCTCGAACCGTCCGAACTGCGTGCGGCGGATGCGGGCCGCCGGGTTGGCGCGCAGGATAAGCGCTTTTGCTTCAGCGCACTGCGCTTCGGTGGCAAGGTCTGTTTTGTTCAGAAGCACGAGACTGGAGACAGCAAGCTGCCGGGGGCACGCCCGGGCAGTAGAGAAAACCTTTTCAAGCCGCGCAGCATCTGCGACACACACGCTGCCCTGGTAGGAAACAGCGGGAAATTGGGCCAAAACCCGGCGCACGTTGGTGGGGTCGGCCAAGCCGCTGGCTTCCACGAGCACAACATCCGGTGCATCCGCGGCCGCCTGCTCCAGCGCGGCCTCAAATTGGTCCAAACGGCAGGCGCAGAAAATTGAGCCGTTGCTGATCTCATCCAACGCCGCGTCCAGCTCCCGCAGCAGCGTGCCGTCCACGCCGGCGCGTCCGAATTCGTTGATGATGAGCCGCAGCCGCCGGCCGGCAAACTGCCGGGCAAAATTTTTGAGGAAGGTGGTTTTCCCTGCACCCAAAAAACCGGTGATGAGATACAGTTCCATTATATCGCGCCTTTCTTAGCTGAAAAGAGGATCTAGACCTCCCATTCCGTTTTTTGCAGCAGCGCACGGGCCTGCTCTGTGGAGAACCCGCGGTTGAGGCGCGTTTCCAGCGAATTGTCGCGCGGGTTCACGCCGCATTCTGCATAAATCTGGTTTGCACCGGCCATCAGGCAAAGCTCATCCGGCTCATGTACGCACATAGCGCGCGGCGGCCGGGCGGTGAGCGTGGTAACGGCGCAGATCTTGGCAAGCTGCGCGGCCGATATCTCGCCCTGCGAGCCCAACGGCGTACCGGGCACGGCAATGCGCTTCATCACGGCCATCACTCCCACGGGGTAATCACGGATGCGCAGCATTTCGTCGACCAGTTCCTGATGCGTGTGCTCCGGCCCGATCGGTTCTACACAATAATACAGCTCCAGCCCTGCCCCGCGCACGGCATCCATCGTGCGGATGCGCGCCTGCGGACGTGCATTCGTGTCGGTGCCCTCCCGCAGACGGTGGATATGGTACACACCAGTAAATCCCGCCTCTTTCAGGGCTGCAGCATAGGCCGGACCAAAATCCCCCACATTGGCAACAAGGCGCATCTGCGGGGGCAGCACTGCGCGCACTGCCCTGCCGTATGCCAGAAATTTTTCCTGGGGGAATTCCGCAGTCGTCATCAAAAACAGGTCTTCGATCCCGCTGGCAGCCAGCTCACGCGCCAATTCCACCGTCTCTTCCAGCGTTTTGATGCAGGCTGGCTGGCCCCTGCGCGCGTCTGCGGCAAGGCTGCAGAATTTGCAGTTGACACCACAGGCCTGGGCGTCAATACCGATCTGCGCAAAAATAACGCCACGGCCACGGAACGCTGTGCGCGCATACGCATTGGCCGCACCCAGCAGTGCATAATATTCCGCACTGCCGGTGGCCACCTCCAACAGGCGCAGTGCGTCCTGCCGCTCCAGCAGCGCGCCTGAGCCTGCTTTGGCAAGAATATCCTCTATCATATGAAACACTCCCAACCGGCCGCCCCTGCAAAAAAGCGGCGGACAACGCACATCCGCCGCTTTTCCCGACGGAAAGCCGTAAATCTTAAAATGTACGCCCGTCCGGGCTGCTTTTACAGCACCTCGCGGACAGCGGCCTCCAGCTCTTCCTTGCTGGGAATGATGGAAGAAAATTTTAGTTTGCCGTTGATATAGATGCTGGGCAGGTTTTTCACACCCATCTTTTTACAGCGCGCAATATTTTCCTTGAGCGTGAATTTGTATTCCACCATATCAATGGCGTCCCCGAAGGTGTCCTTTGCAACATTGGCCGCGCCCATCATATAGGTGCAGGCCGCACATGTGGCGGAATCAAGCGTAAACACCTCTATGAGCGGACGGGGCAGATTTTCGTAATCCGGCAGCTCCACCGCAATGTCGTCCTCGGCGGCCACATAATTCTTCACCATCTCCCGGACGGCTTCCGTTTCAAGCACAGCCTGTGCAGCGCCGATGGTGTTTTCCACAGGTACGGCATAGGGCATATCACAGCCCGGCGCGACAATGAAGTTTTTATATTCCGGTAGCTGGGCCAGAAGATCCGCCACGAATTTCATATTATCCTGCTGCGTGCCGTGAAGCATGATGGACGTAAGCGGGATATTGCCGCCGATGGCCACATTGTATTTATCGCAGATGGCCTTGGCTGCAAGGATATCCACATTTTCGTCCACAGAAATAGAATCCGGCGCGGTGCGGCACATCACCTCGATATTGCGGGTGGCATTGCCGCACACAAAAAAGGAAGAGAACGCCTGTTTTTCTTCACGCAGATAGCGGAACAGTTCAGTGTAGGGTGCGGAGAGGAATTCTTCAAAGTGATCCGACGAGATCTGAGAGACCAGAGGGTCCACTACGGCAATCACATCCATACCTGCGTCCAGGTAAAGATCGCTCATGCGCTTGGCACAGTCCGCACAGAAGCCCAGCAGGTCCTTCACATAGTCCTCGTCGTCGAACATATCCATGAAGATATCATTGCCGCGCAGATGGCTGGCCAGTGTGAACGGCCCGCACAGCAGCCCATAAAGGGCGGTGGTATCTCCCACGGCCTCTTTCATGCGACGCATGGCCGAAAGCACCATGGGCATGCGTCCGCTTTCGGCTGTGGGAAGCGTGCAGCGGCAAGGCACCGTCATCGTGTCGGCCAGAGGATGCGAAGAAACGGAGGGCGGGCAGTCGTCGGCCCACACCAGCCCGCAGCCCAGTACCTCGGCCTCTAGCTGAAGATCGAATACAACGGGCTGTCCGTCCGGCTTGTACAGCCGGTTCACTTCCAGCAAAGCACGGACGAGCGTCTCCTCGTCTGTGAGGACCTGTGTGGCGGTGGCACCCACCAGCGCGCCCGCGTGGACGCCTGCAAAGGGGACCCACGGCGCGCGCGGAGTAGGTTCGTGGCGCAGCGTTTGAAAAATCAGTTCTTTTCCGGTCATATGCAGTCTCCCGTTCATGCGGAGGCGCGGCAGAGAGCGACGGCGGCGTCGGCGGCGCTGGCGGCGTCGGCGGTGTATTTGTCCGCGCCGATCTGCTCACAGAAAGCCTCGGTGACAGGCGCGCCGCCAACCATGATCTTCACCTTGTCGCGGATGCCCGCTTCCTCGGCCTTTTTCACAACTTCTTCCATCATGCCCATGGTCGTCGTCAGCAGCGCCGAGCAGCAGATGATCTGACAGCCCTGCTCCACAGCCGTCTGCACGTAGGTCTCGGGGGCAACGTCCGTGCCCAGGTCCACGACCTCCAGCCCCTTGCCCTCCATCATCATTTTCACAAGGTTTTTGCCGATGTCGTGCAGGTCGCCCTTGACCGTGCCGATGCACACCTTGCCCGCGGCTTCCACACCCGCGTCGGCCATCAGCGGCTTCAGCAGCTGGGCGCCCATGTTCATGGCGCGGGCCGCCACCAGCACCTCGGGCACGAACACTTCGTTGTTCTTGAACTTCTCGCCGATGACGCCCATGCCACTGAGCAGCCCCTCGTCCAGGATCTGCTGCACCGGAATGCCTTCGTCGATGGCCTGCTGAACCAATTCTTTCACGATCTTGGCTTTGCCCCGCTGGAGGTTTTCGGAAATGTCTGTCAGAATGCTCATACTGCTTTCCCCTTTTTGATTATTCTCGGTTGAAAATGCCTTTCGGCCTTACTTACAATATATCCTTTCGCTCTGCTTTTCTCTTGTACTAAAATGTTGCTTTTGGAACTTTTTTGCCCTGATTTTTTGAATGTTCCAATTTGAGCTTTTCTGTCGGCCGGGGACGGAATAAAAACTGCTTTCAGGGAAAGAACTAATTGTTTTAACTATCTATTGACAATAAATATTATTTAATATATAATTAAATTAACTCAAAAGACATCCTGCCCAAAGAACAGCCGGAGCCTATACATACAGGCGTCTGGGACGCGGCGGAAGCAAGGACATGGTATCACGCGAAAAGATGCGCATACGGGCGCGGAGACCCCCGTAAATAATATAAAAAGAAGAAGGAGAGTAAGTTATGAGAAGCATTACAACATTAGATCTGCAATATGCACACCGCTTTTATGGGTTCAAGGGCGAAGCCCAGTACCTGCACGGCCATACGGGTGTTCTGACCATTGAAGTGGAGGACAGCGTGAATGCCGGCGTGAACATGGTGTTCCCCTGCAATGAAATTCAGAAAACCGCATGGGACGTTCTGAAAAACTTTGACCACGCGCTGATCCTGCGGGAGGATGACCCCCTGCTGCCTGCGATCCTTGACGTATACGAGAAACAGGGCATCAAAAACGGACATCCCAACAACGTTATGAAGGGCGAGGCGTTTAAGACAGAGCTTGCCACCGCATATCCAGACTGCCGTTTGGTCGTCACTAAGGAGACCATGACCGTTGAGGGCATGATCAAGATCGTTTATGACCTGCTGAAGGATAAGCTGAACATTGCGAAGCTCACTTTTACCAGCGGCGTAAACGCTGCCAGCGCGGAATTTGACACGAAAAATGAAATTGACCGCTGCCCGCTGTGCGGCATCGCGCTGAATGAAAACGGCGTCTGCCCGAAGTGCGGATACAAAAAGCAATAAATCCTCCGGCCGTCCGCGGCTGAAGTGAGGCAAGCGCCCTATGTTGAAAAGCATAGGGCGCTTGCCTGTTTGGGGTGTGTATGCCGCCCGGCGGAGCAGACGGGACGCTGGGGGCTGAATGCAGCATCCCCGTACCCTGTTTTGTATGGAGCGGGAGCCGAGCGCCTGCTCTGCTCCTGCTTCCGCTGCGGAAAAGCGCCGCTCAGAAGCCGTATTCGATGGTTTCCTCCCGGTGGGTCTGCGCCGCGCGCCGCGCTGCAAGACATGCGGCTGCGCTGGCGAGCCCGTGCTCCAGCCCAAGCGGGCTGGGCGCGCCTTCCAGCATTTCCGCAAAGCCGCGGGCCAGCGCCTCGTCGCCGCCGAAGTGCACCAGTCCTTCCGGATAATGAAATTGATGGACGGCGGTATGGCGTTCGTCGTAATAGTCCACACGGAGCTGTGCTGTGTAAAAATCAAACTCCGCGCTGGCTCTTGTGCCGATAAAGCGCGCGCCGCGCCGCCCGGCGTCGTTTTTTACAAGAAATGTCTGATGGTATGAAATGAGCGTGCCGTCTTCGCAGGTGAACAGCGCCGCGCCCACATCTTCGTTTCCGGTGTCCCTGGCAAAGCAGCACAGCTCGCCAGAGGGCTCTTCCTTGCGGCGGTGTTCCACAACAAAGCTGCTTTCCGGGCAGGTGCGGTATTCAGGGCAGTCCGGGCAATGCAGCCCCGCAGGCTTGTTGCCTTTGAAATACATTTTGGAGGTGAGGGCGGCCACCGAGACGGGACGCTTGCCCAGGATGTGAGTAATATAGTCGATGTCGTGGGTGCTTTTTTGCAGAAACAGCCCGCCGGTGAGGGCGGCGTCCCGGTACCAGCTGTGATAGTAAACGCCGCCGTAAGGCACATTGTTGACGGCCTGCACGGAAACGACGTCACCCAGCGCGCCGCTGTCCACAAGGCGCTTCATCTCCTGTACGATGCAGGTGACGTGCAGCGGGAAAGAGACCATAACGCGGCCTCGCAGCGCGGGCGGCGCGGCCAGCAGCCGGGCGTACTGCGCTTCATCGATGCATACGGGCTTTTCCAGGAACAGGGGCAGGCCGCGTTCCATCACAAGGGCGGCGTACCGGGCGTGCAGGCCGCACCGGGTGCCGATGAACACGGCATCCAGCGCCTCACGGTCCAGCATCTCCTCCGCGTCCGCGTAATAGCGGGTGTCTGCAAAGCGGCCGTCACGGGCCAGCTGCGGCTGCAGCGTTTCCAGGCGCGGGTCCGCGACAGCGGCCGGCGCGAGAGGAAGGCCCGCGCCGGTAAATGCTTTCATCATGGTCTCGCTGCGCAGGCCGTAGCCGATAAAGCCGATTTTTTTCATGGTGATTCCTTCTTTCAGGTGTTTTTTGACGCGCATGCCCGGACGGCATTGCACTTATTATAGAAAGCAGGATGCCCGCAGTCAAACAAACGGACCAAAGATGCAAAAAAAGAACGAAAAAGATAAAACGGCGGCCGCAGCCGGACGTGAATTGAGAAACGGTATTGTGCTTTTTGATGCGGTACTTTTGCTGAAAAACGGCGCAAAAAAGCAAAACAGGAGATTTTTAACCGAGAAATGCGTCTGAAAAGACAAAAAATGCGTCTGATTTTTTTTGCGGTTTGCGGTATGATAAAAAAGAACAATACAGGACAGGAGGGACCATGGCAGTGCGGATCTATCTGGAAGAAAGCGCGCGGCGGTTTGAGACGGGTGTGCGGGAGCTGGAGGTGCTGGGCGGCTTTAAGCTGGCCGGGGACGGCGTACCTGTGCGCTGGAGTGAAGCCGGTGTGCCGGGCATTTCCTGGGACGGCAGCAGGGCGCAGTTCTCTGGTGCGGGCGAAGCGCAGTTTTTTCGCGGGCTGGGCCTGCTGCGGGAGCGCCTGGCAGGCGGCACGGCTCCCTTTGAACAGACCGAGGCGCCGGTGTTCCGCGGCCTGGGCGCCAGTTTTGACCTTTCCCGTAATGCAGTGATGACGGTGGATGCGCTCAAGCGGATGCTGTGCCGCATGGCGCTGATGGGCTACAACGAGGCTTACTTATATACGGAGGATACCTATGCGCTGCCGGAATATCCGTTTTTCGGCTACCAGCGGGGAAGGTACGGCGCCGAGGATCTGCGTGCGCTGGACGGTTGGGCGGCGGCGCTGGGCATCGAACTGATCCCCTGCATCCAGACGCTGGGGCATCTGGAACGTTTTCTGCATTGGGAAAGCAGCGCGCCTCTGCGGGATACGCCGGATGTGCTGCTGGCCGGGGACGAGGAAACCTACCGGCTGATCGAGGCCATGCTGCGCCGGTGCCGCGCATGCTACCGCACGAAAAAAATACACCTGGGCATGGACGAAGCCATGAATCTGGGCTTGGGCGGGTACTTGAAAAAGAACGGCTATCACGAGAGCTTTGACATTATGCTGCGCCATGTGGAGCGCGTGGGCGCGCTGGCCCGAAAGCACGGCTTTGAGCCAATGATGTGGAGCGACATGTATTTCCGCTGCGCCAGCCCCAACGATGATTACTACGAGGACGACATCGAGATCCCCCAGACGGTAATAGACGCCGCGCCCGCGGACATGACGCTGGTATATTGGGATTATTACCACGACGACGAGGCGTTCTACGACAGATACATCCGCCTGCACCAGAAATTTGCCGCGCCGCTGCGGTTTGCGGGCGGTATGTGGACGTGGCTGGGCCCGGCCGTTGACTATGACGTGTTTTTCAAAAAAGCGGAGCCCGCGCTGCGTGCCTGCCTCGGAAACGGCGTGACGGATGTGATGATCACCACATGGGGCGACGACGGCGGAGAGACGAGCCCTCAGGCGATGCTGCTGGGCCTGCAGGCCTGGGCGGAGTTCTGCTATACCGGCGGGATGGACCGCGGGCACATCTGCCGCAGGCTCGCCGCCTGCACGGGCGCGGACGGGCGGGCGCTGGCGCGCATCAGCGCGTTCAACAAAACGCCGCTTCTGGACGCTGAAAGCGATCTGCCCAATGCCGCAAAATTTCTGCTGTATCAAGACCCGCTTTTGGGCCTGTACGATTTGGATATCGAAGGGCTGGGCTTTGCGCAGCACTACGCCTCGCTGGAGGCGGAGTTTGCCGCGTATGCGCAGGAGGGCGGCCAGTGGACGCTGCTGTACCGTTTTTATGAGCTGCTGGCCCGCGTGCTGAAAAACAAGGCGGAATTGGGCCTTGGGCTGTACCGCGCTTACCAAAAGCAGGACCGCGCCCGGCTGGCATCGCTGGCCGGACAGGCGCGGCAGGCCGCAGAGGACTGCGGAGCGCTGCGCACATGCTGGCGGCAGCTGTGGATGGCGGAATGCCGTCCGCAGGGGTTTGAAGTGCTGGAGCTGCGGCTGGCCGGCGTACAGGCCCGCCTGGAAGCGGCCGCCGCTCGAACGGAAGACTGGTGCGCAGGCAGCGTGCAGCGCCTGGAGGAGCTGGAGGAGGGGCGGCTGCTCCTGCTGCGCACGCCCGGCACCAGCCGCCTGCACGGCGTGTATTTCTGGCGCGAGATCGCAAGCGCATCCAAATGCTTTTGAGAACAGGCGCCCCCGCGCCGCGGCCCGCGAAAGAGCCGGAACGGGGAAAAGGGAAAGGGATGGTTATGCAATGAAAAGAATCACGATGGTCATCGCAGGCCTGGGCGGCCGCGGCCACGACATTTACGGCAACTATGCCATGGAGCACCCGGATGAGGTGGAGATCGCTGCAGTGGCGGACCCGCGTCCCGAGCGGCTGGAGCTGGCGCAAAGGGAGTGGAACATCCCGGCGGAGCGCTGTTTCGCAACGGCGGAGGAACTGTTTGCGCAGCCGCAGCTGGCGGACGCGGCGGTCATCGCCACGCAGGACCGGCAGCATGTCGTCCATGCGGAGGCCGCGCTGAAAGGGGGGTACCATTTGCTGCTGGAAAAACCAGTGGCGGTGGACATTGAGGGCTGCCTGGAGGTACTGCGTTTGGCACGGAGGTATCAGCGCCATGTGGTGGTGTGCCATGTGCTGCGCTATACGCCTTTTTACAATGCCATCAAGCGGATCATCGAGGACGGCCGCATCGGCGAGGTGGTAACCATCCAGGCCATGGAACAGGTGGGCTACTGGCATCAGGCGCACAGCTATGTGCGCGGCAACTGGCGCCGAGCGGACGAATCCAGCCCGATGATCCTGGCAAAGTGCTGCCACGATATGGACATTCTCATCTGGCTTACGGGCAAGCGGGCGCGCTATGTAAGCTCTTACGGCAACAATTATCTGTTCCGTGCGGAAAAAGCCCCCGCGGGCGCGGCGCAGCGCTGCATGGACTGCGCTGTGCGCGCCGGCTGTCCCTACGACGCGGTGCGGTATTATCTGGAGAGCGGCCGCACCAGCGTACGCGCGGGGCGCGTGCACTGGCCCATTAACGTGCTGGACCCTCACCCCACACCCGAGAACATCGAGCAGGCGCTGCGCACCGGCCCCTACGGCCGCTGTGTTTATCACTGCGACAACGACGTTGTGGACCACCAGGTGGTAAATATCGAGCTGGACGGCGGCACCACCATCAATTTTACCATGTCCGCGTTCACCGAACGGTGCTACCGTACCATCAAGGTGATGGGTACCCACGGCTGTGTGGAGGGAAATATGGATCTCTCCCACCTGGTGTGGCACGACTTCTTCGGCCACAGCGAAGAAATGGACCTGAATGTAACGGACGGTTCCATGGCCGGGCATGGCGGAGGAGACGCCGTTATGGTGAAACAGTTTGTAGAACTGCTGGCCAGCGGGCGGGACGACGAGATGCTCTCTTCTGTGGAACACTCCATCGAAAGTCATCTGGTGGCGCTTCTGGCCGAGCGCTCCCGCCTGGAACATGGCCGCAGCCTGCCCGTGGAGCTGTGAGCATAGTTCGGAATTTGTCTTTTTTGTTAAGGAGATCGTTTTTTGATGCTTCAATATTGAAAACAGAATGAATAAAAAAGGACTCTGTTTTGCAAATGATTTAAATTTCTTTGTTCATTTTGCTGCAAAAATATGATAATATTTTTTGATGGTGCCGGAAAACAGTAAAACAAGCGCCGAAAAAGACAAATACATTGCGCGGCGTCCTTGTTATACTGAAAGTGCAGAACAGGAAGGGCGACGCAGCCTTTTCCAAAGGATCTTTTAGGAGGAAAACGCAAATGAAAAAAATATTGGCACTCTGTCTTGCGCTGACGATGGCACTGGCTGTGTTCGCCGGATGCTCGGGCGCAGCTTCTTCTTCAGCGCCGGCCGCCGGCTCCGCCAGCGGCTCTGCTTCCACAGGCGGCTCTGCCACCGGCAAGCAGCTTTCGGGCAAGGTCGTGTACTGGTCCATGTACAACGAGGGAGAGCCCGAGGCAATGGCCATCCAAAAGGCCGCTGATATGTTCATGGAGGACTACCCCGACTGCGAGGTGGAGATACAGTGGATCGGCCGTTCCAACCAGGACATCACCGGCCCGGCGCTGGAGGGCGGCGAGCAGCTGGACATCCTGGACAATTTTTCGTATGATAAGAGCACGGACCGTTATCTTGACATCACGGACATGATGAACGAGCCGGCCCTCGGCCAGGAGGATATGACCGTGGCCGAGAGCATTCTGCCGGTGCTGAATCTCGCCAACGCCCAGGGACAGGAAAAGGCCGGGCTGGAGACGGACAAATACTACGGCGTGCAGATGTTCCCCTGGGTGGTGGGCTTCTTCTACAACAAGGATCTGTTCCAGCAGGCGGGCATCACCGAAACGCCCGAGACCTGGACGGAATTCATGGAAGCATGCCAGAAGCTGAAGGACGCGGGCATCAATGCCGTCACCTGTGATGACGCATACATGACGCTGATCCCCAACAACTATCTGGCCCGCCTGGTGGGCAGCGATACCATCGCAGCCATGAGTGCCAGCGCGTCCGACCCGGCGTGGCAGTCCGAGGAAGTGAAGCAGGCGTTTGCCGCCATGGAGGCGCTGTCGCCGTTTATGTCCCCGCAGACAGCCACCAATAAGTATCCCGCCGGCCAGCAGGAATTCGCGCTGGGCGAGGCGGCCATGTACCTGAACGCCAGCTGGATGCCTTCCGAGGTGGCCGACACGGCGGGCGAGGACTTCCCCTGGGGGTTCTTCGCGTTCCCGCAGGTGGAGGACGGAGCTGAGGGCAGCAGCTACGTTTCCGTCGGAGGTGTTCCCCTGGCCGTATACAGCGGCTCCCCGAACCCCGAGGCGGCGAAGGAGTTCCTGCGCTATGTGGCGTCCAAGGAAGTGCAGGACTATCTGGCCGAGCAGGGCGGCGCTCCGGCGACCGTCGGCTCCGAGTGGCCCGGCGCCCGTGCCGAATGCACGGATGTGATCGCTGCTGCGGACAAGGTGGCCAGCCTGAACTGCGACCTTTCCAGCGAGTTTGTGAGCGCAGTGTTTACAATGGAGATGAACAAGGTGCTCACCCAGCAGACGACGGCCGACAAGGCGGTATCCACCCTGACGGGCGAAGCTTCCAAATATTGACGCCGGCCGGATAAAACAAGGAAACAGGATAGGGATGCCGGCCGCGCACAAATGCGCGCCGGCATCCGCTTTTTCAAATGATACAGCCGGGGGGCAGGCTTCCCGGCAAAGCAACAAGGAGGGGCAGCGGTGAAAAAAGGGCTGCGCAGAATGTATCTGGCGTTCCTTTCGCCCGTGGTGATCGCATTTTTGATCGCTTATCTGTATCCCGTGCTGCGCACAGTTCAGATGTCGTTTTTTGAGGTGTCGGATATCAGCGCCGCGCGGGATACCTGGGAATTCGTAGGGCTTTATAATTATGTAGACCTGTTCAGCCGTCAGCTGTTCCGGGTATCGTTCAAGAATATGATGCTGATTTTCCTGGCGGGAGGCGCGGCGGTATTTCTGATCTCGCTGTTTTTTGCCTGGGTACTGCACAAGGGCATGTTCATGGGCAACCTGTGGCGCAACCTTATCTATCTGCCCACGGTCATCACGCCCGTGGCCATGATCACGGTGTGGACGCAGTATGCGTACAACAGCCGGTACGGCCTGCTCAAAACGGTGTTCGAGGCGCTGGGCCTGGACGGCCTTGCGGCCATACCATGGACAAGCACTCAATACGCGTTCTGGTCCATGCTCATCGCTTTCTGCTTTTGCAGCATCGGCGGTAACCTGCTGGTGTACATGGCCGCCATGAAAAAGATCCCGGACGACCTGTTCGAGGCGGCGTTTATGGACGGCGCGACGGAAGGAAAGATTTTTTTCCGCATCACCCTGCCGCTCATCGCGGACAATGTTAAAACGCAGTTCACCTTCTGGACCATCGGCTGCATCGGCTTCTTTCTGTGGTCCCGCGTGTTCAGCGTGGTCCCGTCGGACCCCACGACCATCACGCCCGCCAGCTATATGTACGACCAGATCTTCGGTACGTCCATCAGCTCGAATGCGGTGGCGTCGGGCACGAACGTGGGCATGGGCGCGGCCATCGGAGTGGTGCTGTGCCTGATTACCGTCGCGGCGATGGCGCTCATCAATCTGATCTTCCCGAAGGAAAAATACGAGATGTAAGGAGGACGGCCCCTATGCAAAAATATCCGTCTTTCTGCCTGCGGCAGAAAAGCCCTCCCGCAGGCCGCGTCAGCGGCTGGGCGGGAAAGGCAGTGCACGTTCTGGGCAAGGCTCTTATCCTGTGCTGGTGCGCCTTCACGGTCGCACTCATCGGCTGGGTGGTGCTGGCGTCCTTCACGCCCACCCGGGATATCTTCCAAAACGACCTGCTGGCCGCCGGGCTGGACCTGAGCGGCTATGAAGTGGTGATGGAACGGTATCACATCATGGATTATTTCCTCAACAGCGTGCTGTACACGGTCTGCGCCTGTGCGGGGCTCATTGTCTTCTGCGCGCCCGCGGCTTTCGTGATGACGAAGTTCGTGTTCCGCGGCCGCCGCCTGTTCCAGACACTGTTCTCCGTTGCGCTGGGCCTGCCGGGCGTAATGATCCTGGCGCCGCTGTACATGATGCTGGTTCGGGCGAACCTGCACAATTTCCGCGGCACGCTCATCCTAGTCTACCTGTGCACGGGCATTGCCGCGACAACGGTGTATCTGATGGGCTTTTTCGCCACGGTGCCCATGACGGTGTTTGAATCCGGCCTCATTGACGGGTGCAGCCATATCACCTCGTTTTACAGGCTTATCCTTCCGCTGGCAAAGCCGGGGATCGTGACCATCACCATCTTCAATTTCATCGGATACTGGAATGAATATATCTGGGCGCTGGTGTTCTCCGGCAAGCAGGCCAACCGCACGTTGGCCGTGGCGCTGCAGACGCTGGTGACCAGTATGCAGACGACGGGCAATTATCAGGGCCTGTTCGCGGGTGTGGTGATCGTATTCGTGCCCACGGTGATTATTTATGTGCTGCTGTCCAAGCAGATCATGTCCGGCGCAACGGCCGGCGCAGTCAAAGGATGAGGAACGATGCTCAAGCCGGTACCTGTCGAGCCAGTGCTCAGCGTGAAAGAGCTTTATACGCTGTATTATTTTCACCATGAAAGCGGTTACCGCTTTGCGGGGGAAAGCCATGACTTCTGGGAAATTATTTATGTGGACAAGGGGCGTGCCAGCGGCATCAACGGCACCGAGCCCTATACGCTGGAAAAAGGGCAGATCATTTTTCACCATCCCAATGTTTTCCACAACTTCCGAACGGACGGCGCGCCCGACGCTGAGGATGGCGCGGACTGCGACATCTTTGTGGTATCCTTCAACGGCGAGCTGGAGATGCTGGAGCAGTTCAGGGACCATATTTTTACCCTGAGCATGCACGAGCGCCATCTGTTCCGGGAGATGATCGAGGAAGGAAAACAGGTATACGATAAGCCCTTCGGCAAAAATCTGGTTTACCGGAAGGATGCGCCGCATGAACCGGAGCATCTGCCCGGCGCAAAGCAGATGATACGCAATCTGCTGGAGCAGCTGCTGATCTCGCTTTACCGCAAGCAGCAGGAATGCCCGGCACAGGTGCAGTCGCTGCCCATGCAGTCTCTGGGGATGGAGTATCAGATCGTACGCCAGGTCGTCACCTTTCTGGATCAGAACATCTACAACAACATCACCTTTGTGGACGTTGCCAGCCATTTCAACCTGAGCGAGACGCAGCTGAAAAAACTGTTCCGTGAGGTGACGGGATACAGTGTGATGCAGTACTATCGCAAAAGCGTGGTGGGGCGTATCGAGTATCACATCCGTCAAATGGACAAAAATTTCACCGAACTGGCGGATCTGTTCAACTTCAGCTCCATCCACTATTTTTCCAAGTTTTACAAGCGCGAGACAGGGCACACGCTGCGCGAGTATCTGAAAAGCTCGCAGGACGTGAGCCTGCCGTAGCGGCAGAAAACAAAACTAAACCGCGCCCGGCCGTAACAACGGCCGGGCGCGGTCATTTATGTTGCTTTGTTATGATTCTGTCGCTTTTTTTCAAAGATAGGTCCAGATTCTTGCCTGCTGCAATCACCGGAGAGTATGATGAAAACAGAACAAAAAAGGAGTGATGCGGAGATGGAACAGATCGTGCAGACGCGCAGCGTCCCTGTGATGGGAAGCTATGACGTTGTAGTGTGCGGGGGAGGCCCCGGTGGCTGGGTCGCAGCGGTAGCCGCTGCGCGCGCAGGCGCCCGTACCGCGTTGGTAGAGCGCTATGGGTTTGTGGGCGGTATGGCTACGGCGGCCCTTGTAGTGCCGATCAGCGTATTCACCTACAACGGACAGCTGGTATGCGGGGGGATTCCCTGGGAATTCGTACAGCGTATGGTGGAAGCCGACGGAGCGGAGGTAGAGCATCCGTTGGGGAATATTTCCCATGATCCGGAATGCTATAAATTGATCGCGCAGCGGATGCTGCTGGAGAGCGGCGTTGATTTGCATTTTCACGCAGTGCTCACAGGCTGCGTGCGGGAGGACAGCAGGATAACGCATGTGATTTTGGACACCAAAAGCGGTCCCAGGGCGCTGGAGGCAAAATATGTGATCGACAGCACCGGAGACGGCGATCTCTGCGCTATGGCGGGTGTGCCGATGCAGGAAAATACAATGCCGCTTCAGCCGCCTTCCCTGTGCTTTTGTATCGGCGGCGTGGATACGGACGCTCTGGAGCTGATCCATCATGAAAAGCAGGGGCTCAATTATCACAATCTGCGCGTCCAGACAAAGCTGCGTGAATTGGCTGAGACGGAGGATGTTCCAGTATTCGGCGGCCCTTGGTTTTGCAGTATTCACCGCGACGGCAGAGTAATGGTGAACATGACCAGGACGCCCGCGGATATGCTGGACCCTGCCCAGGCGACCCGTGCCGAATGCAGGCTGAGGGAGGACGTACACGCTTTTGTAGCGTTGCTGAAGAAATATTTTCCGGAATTCAAAAACGCAGAACTGCTGTTTACCGCCGCGCAAACGGGCGTGCGCGAGACCCGGCATATAAAAGGCGAACATGTTCTCACCGGAGAAGAATATTTGAATGCCGTACATTTTGAAGACGCCGTAAGCCGGGGAGCGCATCCCATTGACATCCATACCGCGGGTGACACGACGCAGAAGTGCCAGTTTCTAAAGAACGCGGCCTATATCCCTTATCGTTCCCTGATCGTCCCGGGCTTCGACAATCTGCTGGTGGCGGGGCGTTGTTTTTCAGCCGACCAGGTGGCTTCAGCCTCGGTGCGGGTGCAGGCCTCGGTGATGGGGCTGGGCCAGGCGGCGGGCTGTGCCGCCGCCCAGTGTGCCTGTGCGGGCACGAGCGTGCACAAAGCCGATGTGCACACGCTGCAGGCCATGCTGCGCAAATGGGGTGCGCTGATTTAAAGGAGCGTCAGGGCTTTCAAAAAGCAAAGCAGGCGAATAGATTGCATGGGCATAGGAAATGAGGGAAGAGGATGACGACAGTCGACTACAAAAAAAACGTACCGGTGCTGGGCTCTTATGAGGTCGTGGTAGCAGGGGCAGGCCCGGCGGGGATATGTGCGGCGGTGGCAGCGGCCCGCAGCGGGGCGCGCGTGGCGCTGGTGGAACGTTACGGAGTATTGGGAGGAAATCTGACGGCCGGTTATGTCGGGCCGATATTGGGTATGGTCGGCAGTGGGACCATGCGGGATGAGCTGATGGCCTTGCTGGGGGTACCGGAGAATGATATGATCGGAGAGGTGGGCGTCGCCCACGATATGGAACAGGCCAAACGGGTTCTGGCCGAATTTGTTTCATGTGAGAATCTTGATGTGTTTCTGCAGACGCCCGTCGTGGACGCGCTTATGGCTGGCGCCTCTCTGGAAGGGCTGCTGGTGGCAACCAAGGAAGGGCTGCGCGCCATGGAGGGGAAAATCGTGATAGACGCCACCGGGGATGGCGACGTGGCCTGGTTTGCGGGCGCTCCTGTGGAAAAGGGGCGCGCCGATGGACTGATGCAGCCGGTGACGCTGGAATTTACACTGGATGGTGTGGACGAGAGCCGGGCTGTGGCATGTATTGGCGACGTAGACGATGTGGAGCTGAACGGTGAGCGGTTTCTTGATTACTGTGCGCGCTGCGCGCGGCAGGGGCTGCTGCCGGAGCAGCTGGCGGCTGTGCGGCTGCACCGTACCACGCATCCCGGACAGCGGCAGGTGAACACGACACAGCGCAACGGCATAGACGCTACTTGCGTGCGTGCGCTTTATTCCTCGGAGCTGGAGCTGCGCCGCCAAATCGACATACTGGTGCATTTCTTTCGGGAGAATCTGCCCGGGTATGAAAAATGCAGGTGCATTGCCAGCGGCGCTACGCTGGGCGTGCGGGAAACACGCCGTGTGATGGGGGAGTATACTGTTACGGCGGAAGAATTGGCGGCGGGAAAGCGCTTTTCTGATGTGGCGGTACACAAGGCCGAGTTCATCGTGGATATCCATAATCCGGAAGGAGCGGGCCAGGCGGAGGAAAGGATACAGTATGTAATGCCCTACGACTTGCCTTACCGCTGTTTTGTGCCGCTCAAGGTGGAGAATCTGCTCACTGCAGGACGGTGCATTTCGGGCACACACCGGGCGCATGCATCTTACCGGGTGATGTCAATTTGCATGGCGATGGGCGAGGCTGTGGGGATGGCGGCGGCACTGTGTGTTCGGGAAGGCTGTACGCCCCGCACTCTGGATGTGAAAAAACTTCAGGCGGCGCTGGAATCAAAAGGAGTAGATTTGTACAGCAAATAATGACGGTATGAAAAAACGGGCGGTAGCATTTTCAGCTGCCGCCCGCTTTCTTTAATGAATAATGCAAAAGCCTCCCGCCGGGAGGCTTTTGCGTGTGACCAAGCTATTGCCCCAGATAAGCTCCCTGCTGCAGCAGAAGGCTGCGCAGTGCCTGAGCGTCGACACGGGACGGATCGCAGGCGCCGGATGCGGCCATAGCTGCGGCGGTTCCCGCCGCCTGGCCGAACACAAGACAGCAGGGAATCATACGGATGGCAGAGCCGGCCATTGCGTCGGCGGAAATGGAACGTCCCGCCACCAGAAGATTGGAGATTCCGCGCGGGATAAGGCAGCGGTAAGGAACACCAAAAAACGGACCGTTTTCCAGCGTATAGTAGGTGCCGCCGGGATCGTTTTTATTGTGGGTATCCATATTGGTCGCCATGACGGCGATGGAATCATCCGGTACACGGCAGGCCCGCACGTCGTCAACGGTGAGCCGGTATAATCCGTCGACATGCCGCGTTTCGCGGATGCCGATGGTAGCTGCAGTGTCAAGGAAACGCGCGTTTTCAAAGCCGGGCGCGTATTTTTTCAGAAATCCGAATACCTGGTGCGCCTGGCGCAGTCCCTCCAGTTCGGCGCGGGTCAGATCCTCCGCGTTTGTACCGTCCACATCCAGGATTCGGGTAACGTTCAAACGGTATTCCCCGGCCGCGGGGCTTTCAAACAGACACACCTCGCCTCGGGGCACGTCGCCCCATTCTGCGGCTTTCTCCCGGATCAGCCAGCTGAAAGGCCCGTAAAACGGGCGTATTTCATCCCGGTGTTCCCGAATGTGCGCTTTGAGGCGGGGCGTATCCACATTGCCGACACGGAAAAACAACGTGGCTGGCTGCATATTGCCGTCCTCCACGCGCCCAAGTTCAAATTTTACGCCCGAGCGTGCAGCAACGTCTGCGTCGCCGCTGCAGTCAATCACAACTTTGGCACGAAACAGAAACAGGCCGGATTTATTGGCGGCTACGACACCGGTGATGCGGCCGTTTTCCTGCAGTACATCTATAAACTGGGTGTGCAGCAGCAGCTTTGCACCGCTTTCGGCAAGCATCTGTGTACATACCAGTTTAAAGCACTCATGGTCAAAGGGGCCAACATGGGCGTGGCCGATCTTATAAAAGCCGGAAAACGGTTCTTCCGCCTCTACATCGGCCGGATCAACGGCGCCGCCCAGAGTTTTCATACGGGCCACAACCTCCTCAAAGATACCCCGGATGACCATTTTTTTGTTTTGTGCGTCATAGCAGGTCATAAACGGACCGACGAGGCCGGTTGTGGCCTGGCCGCCTACACATCCGTTCTGATCAAACACAAGGGTCCGGGCCCCATTGCGGGCCGCACAGACAGCGGCGCCGATACCGGCGGGGCCGGCGCCGACTACCAGAACGTCTACATTTTCAGCAACGGATAGTTGCCTGGTAAAGGATACGGTCTCCATTGTTTACCTCCGCTCTTTTGTTCTGCCTGAGGTGCGGGGTCAATAGCGGCCCCGCCTGGTCTGCCCCGGGCGCGAATATTTTGTGGAAACTCCGAAAGAATCCAGGATCAGGGCTTGTTTGACATCCTGATGATCCTTGTCATACCATAAATTGTGCTGTTCCTGCGGATCGTTTTCCATGTCGTACAACTCTCCGAATTGGATGCCGTGATAAACGCTGAGTTTGAACCGTCCGTCGTAATACATGGTTGCGTAGCAGCTTTCGGCCGGTTTGCCGGCCGCCTGAATTTCTCCAGGGGCGCGAAGTCCGTCGTAGTTCATATCCACCTCCAGCGTATCGTAGAACTCAGCGCGCACGAATTTGCGCGGCGCCGGCGCGTTCTGCCCTGTGAGGACGGGAACGAGGGAACGCCCATGGGTGTCGGCTGGTGGGATGCCGCACAGGTCGGCGATGGTGGGGGCCAGATCGGTTTGTTCCACTAGGCCGCCGTACACGGCGTTTTGCCGGAAGGTACCGGGCAGGGAAATAATAAGCGGGACGTGCGTAATACCCTCGTAAAAGCGGCAGCCTTTATGGGTAAGCCCATGGTCGCCGAGCATTTCACCGTGATCGGAATTGAAAATAACGATGGTGTTTTCCCGCAGCCCCATTTCGTCCAGTGCGTCAATGATGCGTCCGTAGTGTCTGTCGATCAATTCTATCATCCCGTAATAGGACGCCTTGTTCCTCCGCATCGCATCGTCTGTGGGATGGGCCGTACTTTGAAAGAAAAAATCTTTAAGGTTATTGTTCAGAGCGAGGTCGGCATCGCTGTAAATGGGGTCGGGCAGATTGCGGGCAAGATATTTCTCCACCAGGTCCGCCGGCGCGTCATAAGGCGGGTGAGGGTCGTAGCAGTTGACCGATAACAGCCATGGCTGCTCGCAGGCGGACCGTTCCCGTATAAAGGAGACGGATTTTTCCGCCAGCCATGCGGTTTGCCGCAGCTCCGCAGGAGCGTCGGAGCGGTACCAGTGATAATCGTGCTTTTCATCGGAGGTAAAAATATCATGCCAGTCCACACCTTTTTGGTTCAGCCATTCCACATAGGGGTTGCCGGGGCTGTTCAGGTGATGCCCGGACGCGAGATTGTAACAGAAATAAGAATAGCCGTCATCCATGCGTGGCTCGTAATCGTTCCAGGCCGAGGTGATATGCAGTTTCCCGACGAGCCCGCAATAATATCCGGCGTCGGCAAGGCGTTTTGTGATCAGCGTGCAGTGCTCCGGCAGGTTGCACGCCCCATTGATATTGGCGTTGATCGAAGACGGATAACGCCCTGTCAGGAAACTGGCGCGGCTGGGTGTGCAGATGGGGTTTTGGCAGTATGTGTTGGTGAAAGCGACACCCTGGCGGCACAGGCGGTCCAGGTTGGGCGTATCAATGAATGAATTGCCCAAAGCATGGATCGTGTCCCACCGCTGTTGGTCTGTGCAAAGCCAAAGGATATTGGGCCTTTTGTCCATAGAAATTCCTCCGTTCTTATCTGCGACCTTCCACAAAAAAGGGGCCTGAGGCCCCTTTTGGTGCGGTTGGAATATGGTCAGCCATAAAAACTGTCGTACCAGGCCTGCAGCTCAGCCTGAACTGCATCGCCGCCGGCATTTTTCCAGTCCGCCTGGAAAGTGGGAAGATCGTCCAGCGTTTTGGTCCCGGCCAGAATTTGCAGGATATAATCGTTCATGCTGCTGAACAGTGCTGTATTGTATTTGGCATAGTTTTCGGTGGCAGGCTTAAAGGCGAAATCATTGTTTACAAAAATTTCAGGCGTATTTTCGTTGGCATACAAAGTAACAGCTTCGAAACCTGCCCACTGGGCGTCGGATTTGCGGACGCGGGACGGCCATTCGGTTGCGAACTCTTCCTCGTTGGTAGAGTCGATATACCAGTAGGAATTGCCGCGCTCCTCGGCAAAGATGGGGTTGATGGGGGCGATGCCGCCGTCTTCATCATAGTTAAAGTGAGTTCCTTCCACACCGATGTTGATATAAAGCTGGTTTTGCTGCTTCAGGTTGATCCAGTTCACGGCATCGGCGGCGTTTTCCGAGCCGCGCAGAATGACAGTAACAAAGTTGATGGCTTCCGTGCGCATGTATTTGCAGGTACCGTCAGAGCCTTTCAGTGCGCCGATGTATCCGAGGTCATCGTAAGTGAGGCCCAGAGTCTCAAGCATGGTGGGAGTGGTCTCGCCCAGGCCGTTGCGGTTGATCTGAGCGATGATCGCCTTGCCGCCTGCAAGCTTTTCCTGCACGGTGGACGAGGTGTTTACGGCCCAGTCGGGGTCAAGCAGACCCTCCTGCTGGCACTTAGACAGAAATTCGATCATCTTTCCGAAGTTTTCATGCTCCGTCATATAATATACATTGCCGTCCTCATCTACCATCCAGTCGTTGTAGATGCCGAACGCCGCGGCAATGGCCTGCGGGAAGATCCAGGTGCCGTTGCCTTCCGAGGCGGAACGGTACGGGCCAGAGAAGATGATGTATTGATCTCCGAAATGTTCTTTTAATTTTACGAGACAGTCATAAAATTCGTCGATCGTGGTTGGGATGGCCTCGATGCCTGCCTCCTGCATCAGATCCCAGCGGCATACCATAAAGCCCTGCACCTCCTGGGCATAGGGATATTTATAAGGAATGCCGTAAATGTTGCCGTCCTCGCCGGAGACAGCACGCCAGGAATCCTCGGATACACCATTCAGGATATCTTGGCCATAGACGTTCAGCAGATCGTTCAGGGGCATAAGGGCACCCTGGCTCATCAGTGTCTGGAACTGGTCGGGTGAGCACTGGATGATATCATAGGAGGCGCCGCCGGCAACCTCCATCACAAGCTTTTCGTCGGCATTCTCGGCCGGCAGAGCATAATATTCCACATCATAACCCGTGGTCTCTTTGAGAACGTCCACCATGATATCGGTGGTGGGGTCCCATGCAACGTTATACCCCAGACGCTTTAATGTTACGTTGCCCGGGCCCTTCAATGCGGGGACGTTTGCGCCCGCCGTGCTTTGGCTGGTGCCGGATGCGTCCGTGCCGGACGGCGAAGCGCTTCCGGCGCCTCCGCAGCCTGCAAGGCATGTGAGCAGAAGCGCTGCGGTCAGCAGAATAGACAATGCTTTTTTCATCTTGTTACCTCCTATTTTGATCGATTCGACTATCTCCTACCGGTGCATCCCGGAATGGATCCAAAAAGGTTATCCCTTGACGGAGCCGATTGTGATGCCCTGTACCATAAACCGGGCCACAAAGGGATAAAGGGCGACAATGGGAATGATGGACAGCGTGACGGCGGCCGCGACCATGCCTTCGGAAGTGATATTGGCCATGTAGTTGTTGCTGGCGAGATTTTGAATAAAATCCTGGCTGTTATTGATGATATTGTACAGGTATACCTGAAGGGTGTTCATATCCGGGGACCGGGTATACATCATCGCATGGAAATAATTGTTCCAGTAATTGATCGCATACAGCAGGCCGACGGTGGCGATCACCGGTTTGGACATGGGGCACACGATGGACACCAGCGTGCGCAGATCCCCGGCGCCGTCGATCCGGGCGGATTCCTCTACACTTTCAGGCAGGCTTTCAAAATAATTTTTCACAATGAACATATTGAACTGCACGATGGCGAAAGGCAGGATGCAGGCGGCATAGGTATCCAGCAGCCCCAGGCTTCGTACGACCATATAAGCGGGGATCATACCGCCGAAAAACACCATGCTGATGACATACAGCAGTGAAACGACCCTGCGCCCCTTGAAGCCGGGCTTGGAAAGGGGATAGGCTGTCGTAATCGTCGTAAACAGGCTGAGCAGTGTACCTGCTCCCGTAACGATGAGAGAATTTTTCAGCGCCGTAAAAAATGAAGTCTGGGTCAGCACATACTTGACGGTCTCAAGCTGGAACCCAACGGGCCAGAAGTAAACGTTGCCGGCTGTGACGTCCGGCCCATTGCTGACAGCCTTGCTGATGACGTGCAGACAGGGCAGGATGGCGATAAGACTCAGCAATGCCATGGCTATGTAGGCAAAGCCGGACAGGAATTTTTCACTGCCGGACAGGGGAATGCCTTTTTCACGGTATAGCGGTTTCTTTTTGGTATTTAACATTTTATTGCATCCCCTTTCTTACCAGATGCTGCGTCCCAGCAGCTTGCGGCTTATCGCATTGGCGCTTACGATCAGAACAAACGCCACCACGGAGTTGAACAGTCCCAAAGCGGTGGACAGAGGGAAATCCATCTGCCCCATACCCAGACGGTATACATAAGTCTGGATTATATCTGCAACTTCATATACGGCAGGATTGTAAAATACCAGCACCTGCTCAAATCCCGTTTCCAAAATATAGCCCACCTTGAGAATGAGCATTAGGACGATGGTGGGCAGCAGGCCGGGCATGGTGATGTTCCAAATCTGGCGCCATTTGCTGGCGCCGTCCACGCGGGCCGCCTCATACAGCGTTATATCGATCCCCGTGATGGCCGCCAGATAAATGACCGTATTGTAGCCGACTTCTTTCCAGCCTTCGGTAAATACCAGCACGCTGCGGAATACACTGTTATCGGTAAAGAATCCGATGCGCGTGCCGCCCATCGCGGTGATAGCGGTATTGATGATGCCGTAAGAACCAAACAGCGAATAAAAAATACCGAAGATGACGACCCATGAAAAGAAATAGGGCATATAGATAGCGGTCTGGGCAAATTTGCGGTAGGTAGCGCGGCGGATCTCGTTGAGAAGTATCGCGCAGATGATAGGGATGGGAAACAGCCAGAGGATCTTCAATCCGTTGATGATCAGCGTGTTGGCCAGCACTTTCGTAAATTGGGAACTGGCGAACAGGCGCCGGAAGTGTTCAAGCCCCACCCAGTCGCTCAAGCCGATGGCGTCGATGGGGTTGCTGCCCAGAAAAATATTGTAGTCCTTGAAAGCGATCAGAATACCATACAGCGGCGCGAGTTTATAAATAAAAAGGAAAAACAAGCCCGGTATCAGCATCAGATACAGCATGGGATGATGCTTTACATACACAAAAAAACTGTGGAGTTTATGCCGCAATCCGGTTTTGGCTCTCAGTCCGCCGGACGGTACAGCCGTTGTGTCAAGTGCCATCTTCATTGTAAAACCCTTTCTTTCCATTCAGCTGCCGGAGTGTTCCGGGCTGTTTGTTCTCTGATATCAATTGTAGTACGGGCCAGCGTTGTGGTAAATATCACAAAATTTCGTTTTCTAGTCCGTTCTTTATGTAATTGTTGCTCAATTCGAAGACGTTGTAGACTTCTTACAAAAATACGCCCATGTCTTTGGGCATGGGCGCAGAAGAAATGAAACAGAATCAAAAAAATGAAACAGAGCCGCCTTCGCGGCTCTGCGGACGACCTCGTACAGGAGCGTTCAATCGCTGTCATGGGGCTGCACCGGAAGTTCAATCATCACACAGGTGCCGATGCCTTCGCGGGCGGAGATATAAAACTTGCATTTCCCCTGGCCGAAGATATCGAGCCGCTTATGTACATTGGCTACGCCGTAACTTTTGCTGGTGCGGATATCCAGCTCGGTCAGCTTCTGTGCCGTTCCGGGCGCCATCCCGTTGCCGTTATCCTCGATCTCTACACCGAAAGCGCGGGAGGAACGCCATGCGCGGATGACCAGACGCTTTTCCGTTTTGTCACAGTACAAAATGCCGTGGAGCAATGCGTTTTCCACCAGCGGCTGGAGCGAAAGTTTGGGGATCAGGCATTCCATTGCAGCCTGATCCAAATCATACTCCACCTCAAACTGATGGGAGAAGCGTTTTTGCATGATACCGAGGTAGGTGCGGGTAAGATCCAGCTCGTCGGACAGCGGTACGATGGCTTCGCCTTTATTGATGCTCATGCGCAGATAGCGGGAGAGCGCGTTCACCATCCATACGCTGTCATCCGGATTTTTGTCCAGGATCATCCACTTGATGACATCCAGCGTGTTGTAAAGAAAATGCGGCTTGATCTGAGCCTGCAGCGACTCCATTTGATATTCGGAAATAGCCAGCCTGTCGCGGTAACGGGCGTCCACAACAGCGGCGATGGAGCGTACGATCTGCTCGGTATCGCGTTCCAGCGTGATGAGGCCTCCTTTGCGGCGTCCCGCGCAGGAATCGGTATTTCCGGTCCCGTTTTCGGCATCCAGCGTATGGATGGCTGCGTTGAGGCGGCTAACGGTACGGTTGAGATTGAGACTGTAGGCTGCCGTGACGGCGATGATAAACAAAATCAGACACGCGACTACCCACATGGATACAATGGTGTTTACCGCGCCGGAATCCATGGTGTAGACCTGTGCCCGCGGCATGGAGGAGATAACATACCATTCCGTCGTTTCAAGCCGGCTGAATGCAAGGATGACGTCCGGTTCAAGCAGATAACCGGAGCCCAGGCTGCACACCTGCTCCATCAGCGACGGCGGCAGGGCCGTTTCACCCAGATGCGCGTCGTCTGTGTGCGCCAGAATACGGCCCTGCGCATCCGCAAGGAACATTTCGTCATGGTTGGTGCTGCCTGCGGCAAATATCTCATGAAATTGAGAAACGCTCACATCGGCAAAAAGCACACCGCACAGCTTGTCGTAATCCGCCTGGCTTTTCAGCGCCACAGCACAGGAAACAACGGCGGTGGGCTCGGATATGCCCAGGCTGACAAGGTGTGTTCCGTGCCAAAATACGCCGCCTTTTTGATAAACGGACCCGTTTTCTCCAAGGCTGGACAGAGGGTCCAAGGAGTAAAGCGTTGTTTTCTGGCCGGAATAAATTTTTTCGTCGGGCACATACAGCCGCAGGCGCGTGATCATATGCTTGTCCAGCTGTTCAGACAGCGCGCGGCGTATCTTGGCGTATTCTTCCAGTTGCACGGCTGTGTCCGCGTCTGAATTGAGATAGGGATACAATGTGCCGATCAATGCCGATGCGCTCTCTTTGACCTGTTCAAAACGGTAATCGATGTTGTTGCGGGTCTGCCCGGCGGATACCAGCATTTTTTGACACAGCTCCGCTTCCATGGCCTGGGCGGTGTTGCGGGTGTAGTAGAATACGGCCAGCGTCAGAAGCACCAGCGCAGCCAGCAAAAGCACGAACATCAGCAGGCGGGCGGCGCTGCGGGCACGGCCGAGCCGGACGCCGCCGTTTGCGGGACGCCTGAAGCGGGCGGTCGCCTGTTTCAAAGCTGCTCCGCCTCCTTTTCGGCCGCGGGGCGGGCGTTCAGCATGATGTTTTCGCGGTATTCGCCCGGCGTTTGGCCCGTGTACTTTTTGAACAGGCGCGAAAAATAACTTGGGGAAAGGTATCCCACCTTATAGCATACGTCATACAGATGAATGTTTGTCTGCGCTAAAAATTCTTTGGCTTTGTTCAGCCGCTCCTGCGTGATGTATTCGTTGATGGTCTTTCCTGTGGCCTGCTTGAACAGCACACACAGATAGGTGGGCGTAAGATATACGGCTTCTGCGAGGCTTGTTACTGAAAGCTGCTCCATATACTGCGCGGCGATGATCTCCCGCACGCGCTTGATGACCGTATTTGTGTGAGGCGTGCTCATTTTTTGCAGGTGCAGGGTCAAATCTTCATATACGGAAGCAAGCATCGCCTCCTGCTCTCCCAGGCCGTTGCATTGCAGAAAGCTGGCCGTCAATTTAAGGTGTGAGGCATAGGGGCCCATATTTTCCGTACGCATATTGGTCATCAGGCGCGTGGGCAGCAAAAGAAGGAAAAGCATGAAATTCTGCTGCTCGTCCTCGCCGGGCAGGGCGCGGATGCCGGCAACGGCGCGCTCCAGCGCCAGATGCACCGCCGCCGTATCTCCATTGAGGATGCTGTCACAGATCTCTTTTTCCGCTTGTTCGCGAAGAGTGCGTCCGCTGCCGTCGTCCTCATATTTTTTGATGGAGATCGGGATATCCTTGCCGATCAGGTAACAGCGGCTGATTGCCTCGCAGGCATTGGCGTAAGCGGAGCGTACGCTGCGCAGCCCGCGGAACGGCTCGCTGATGCCGATCATGGTATCCAGTTTCATTTCGCTGCGTATGCGCGCCTGCAGATGCTCGGCCACGCTCAACAGGTCTTCTTCGTATTCGTCATGTTCTACGTCCAAAATGGCGATGTATTCGGAAAGCCGCCCTTTGAACACGACATTGACGCCGTATTCCGCCAATACGCGGGCAAACAATTCTTCCAGCGCCATACTGAAGGTGATGCGGTCTTTTTCAGGCATGCTGCCCATGGTGAGCCATTTTGATTTTGGCTGAAGCCGCAGTACCAGCACGGCGTAATGTGTCTGGCTGTTCAAAGGGATACCCAGGAATTCGATGCTTTGCAGAATGTCCTCCTCGCTTTCGTCATTGTTCTGCAAAAGATCACACAAACGGCGCTGGCGCAGCAGCGGCATGCTTTGCTCCAGCTTTCGGGCCATGTCTTCCAGGACCAGCTGCTGGGAAGACCTCTGGTCCAGCATGGCCACCACTTTGGTGATCACCGCGTCCAGTTCGTCAATGTCGATGGATTTGAGGATATAGTCTACGGCTTCCATCTTCAGAGCATCACGCAGATATCCCACATCTGCATAGCCGCTGATAAATATGATTTTGACGCCGGGATAGCTCTCCAGCACATTTTTGGCCAGTGTGATGCCGTCCATATGGGACATCCGCACGTCTGTGACGATGATGTCAACTTCATTCCGGCGGACAAAATCCAGCGCTGGGACGCCGTCGTCGAATACCCCGGCCACTTCCACACCGTGCTTGCCCCAGTTAAAGTGCGTTACAAGCCCACGGCGAACCGTTTCCTCATCGTCTGCGATAATGGCTTTGTACATCTTTACCGTTCCCTTCCGCGGTTTTGCCGCGCGCTCAAAGTGTTTGCAGGTATTCTTCGATCCACGGGATGGCCGAGCCCAGGGCGGCCGCTTCTTTTTTATAGGCACAGGCCTTGAGATAGCCGGCGTCCGGCTCGAAGGTGTTGCGGAAGGCCGCGCGGCGGCGCAGCCCGGCCAGCTCTGCATCCATGTACCGGCCTACATAGCCTCCAAGAATCACGTCGCAGTCCAGCATCATGCGCAGGTTGTTCACTACGACGGCTACGTTGTCCAGATAAGCGTCCCACACGCTGCGCAGCGCGGCGTCACCCGTGTGCAGCCGCAGGAAGAAATCTTTCAGGCTGCCGCCGGTGTGGCCGTGCAGCAGGCCGGCGCGGCAGTAGGCGTCCACACAGCCGCTTTTGCCGCAGTAGCACGGCCGTCCGCCGGGAACCAGCGTGGTGTGCCCCACCTCGCCGCTGCGCAGGTTGTGCCCCAGATACAGCCTGCGGCCGATGAGCACCGCGCTGCCCACGCTGTTGCTCAGGGAGAGATAAACCGCGTCCCGCAGAGAGACGTCGGCCCAGGCCTCGGCAAGGCAGCCGGCGTTTGCGTCGTTTATCATGCGGCAGGGCAGGCCGAGATATTGTTCGAATTCATCGGCCCGCAGTCCCTGAATGGAAAGCGCGTGGGAGCGCAGGACGAGGTCCTGCCCGCTGCCGATGATGCCGGGAATGGACAGGCCGACGCCCAAAACCGATTGCCGGGGCAGCTCCGCGCACAACTCGCTGATGAACGCGGCGAGCGCCCGAAAATAGGCGGGCGTACGCGTAAAGGCCAGAGTGCGGGTTTGCGTGCGCGTCACCTGGCCGGAGAGATCCACAGCCACCAGGCTGACATGGCGCAGAGTGATGTCGGCCCCGACAACGTACCGCGCGCCGGGACAGGCGCTCCAGGCCCGGGGCTTGCGTCCGCCGGTGGAACTGAATTCCCCGCAGGGCTGCACCAGGCCGTGGCCCTCCAGGCGGCGCAGCAGAGCAATGGCCGTGGGCGTGCTCACCGCCAGAGCGTTCGCCATCTCCTGTGTGGAAAAACGTTCTTTTTCCATGGCCCATGCAGCCGCCTGCGCCGCCCGCCCGCGCTGTGCGCCGAAAAGATTTACTGTCTCCATCCTGAGTGCCTCCCGCCTGTTTGTGGTTTTACTGTAACACATTCAAAACACTTTGTAAAATCGTTTTAAAAACTTGACAAAAAGAAAGACTCATTCTTGGAGATTCCAACAAAATTGGAAGAGACCGCTTGACAACGTATCAAAAAAGACGCATTCTAATGCTGGAATCTTTTTAAACTGAGTTAAAAAAGTTTTGGGCATGGGAACATGCGGAAAGGATGGATCGACGATGAAGGGAGCTTTTTTTCTGGGCAACCGGGAATTTGAAGTCCGGGATATGGAAAAACGGCCGCTGGCCGCGGACGAAGTGCGCATTCGCGTGATGGCGTGCGGCGTGTGCGGTACAGATGTCCACATTTACCACGGCGAGGCGGGCTCGGCCGAAGTGACGCCGCCGGTGGTTCTGGGACACGAATATGCGGGTATTGTAGAAGAAGTAGGCGCGGATGTGAAAGGTTTGGCGCCGGGCGATCATGTCGCCGTAGACCCCAATATTTACTGCGGCGCCTGCACGCCCTGCCGGGACGGTAAAAAGCAGTTCTGTGAGCATCTGCAGGCGCTTGGCGTCACCCGGGACGGCGGGTTTGCACAGTACAGCGCAGCGCCGGCGGCACAGTGCTTCAAACTGGCACCGGAGCTGCCCTTTGAGGCAGGAGCCATGGCCGAGCCGCTGGCGTGCTGCCTGCACGGTATCGATGCCGCGGGTATACGGCCCGGCAGTACGGTATGTGTGATCGGCGGGGGAGCCATCGGCCTGCTGATGGTGCAGCTGGCCCGCCTTTCCGGCGCGGCGAAGGTCATTCTCAGTGAGCCGGTGGAACTGCGCCGCAGCGCCGGGCTGTCCGTTGGAGCGGATCTGGCTGTCGACCCGCTCCGGGAGGACCTGTCCGCCCGTGTGCGGGAGGCTGCGGGCAAAAGCGGCGCGGATGTGGTGATTGAATGTGTGGGGAACACGGCGGCCACACGCAGTGCCTTCGAGGCCGCGGGCTTCGGCGCGACGGTGCTGCTGTTCAGTGTGCCCGCGCCTACGGCTACGGTTCCGCTGCCGTTGTTCGATGTATACAAAAAAGAGCTTGCCATCCGCGGCTCCTTCATCAACCCGGATACGCATCTTCGGGCTGTGGAATTGCTGAGTGCGGGGCGCATCAATGTGGAGCCGCTCATCACCCACACGTTCGGCATCGGGGAAATGGAGCAGGCGATCAAAATGCAGATGGGCGGCGAATCCATCAAAGTGATGGTGCTGCCAAACAAACGCTGAACGCGTACAAACGGGAGAGGATGATTCAGAATGCAGAAAATGCTGCAGCAGGTGATGACGGCGCCGGGGCACATCGAGTTCCGGGAGGCGCCCGTACCCGCACCCAACGCGGGCGAGGTATTGGTAAAGATCATGAAGATCGGCGTGTGCGGGTCGGATATCCATGTGTATCACGGCGAACATCCGTTCACAAAATATCCGGTCACCCAGGGCCACGAGGTGTCGGGGAAAATCGCGGCGTTGGGCGAGGGCGTGACGGGATTTGCCATAGGGCAGAAGGTGACCATCGAACCGCAGGTCTACTGCGGCCGGTGCCATCCGTGCACGCACGGCAAGTACAATCTGTGCGAGGAACTTCGGGTGATGGGGTTCCAGACGACAGGCACAGCCAGTGAATATTTTGCCGTGGACGCGGGCAAGGTGACGCCTTTGCCGGAAACGATGACATACAGCGAAGGCGCGATGATAGAGCCGCTGGCCGTGACGGTACATGCGGTGCGGCGCGCCGGGGATATGCGCGGACAGAAGATCGCCGTGCTGGGCGCGGGGCCCATCGGCATCCTGCTGGCCCAGAGCGCAAAGGCGCTGGGCGCGGCGCAGGTGCTTATCACCGACATCAGCACGCCGCGGCTGGAATTGGCAAAAGCATGCGGCGTGGATTTTGCAGTGAACACAAAAGAGCACGGCTTCGGTGAAGCACTGGAAGAATGCTTCGGCCCGGACAAGGCGGATGTGATCTACGACTGCGCAGGCAACGATACGACCATGGGACAGGCCATCCGGCACGCGCGCAAGGGCAGCACGATCATCCTTGTGGCGGTGTATGCGGGTATGGCAAACGTGGACCTTGCGGTGCTCAACGACCATGAACTGGATCTGAACACGAGCATGATGTACCGCCATGAGGACTATCTTGAGGCCATTCGCCTGGTGAACGAAGGCAAGGTTCGGTTGGAGCCGCTGATGAGCCGGCACTTCCCGTTCCGGGATTATCTGGCGGCATACCAGTACATCGACGCGAACCGGGAGACGACGATGAAAGTGCTTATCGACGTGGATGAGAGCGAGGCGTGAACGTGGAAAAAATCGCGGAAACCATAAATGGCCTGCAGCACATCGGCCTGCCTACAAACGACCTGGAGAAAACGGTGGCCTTTTACGAAGGGCTGGGCTTCTCCGTTGCGCTGCGTACGGTCAACGAAGCCGCAGGGGAACAGGTAGCCTTTTTGCAGCTGAAAGAACTGATGATCGAAGCCTATCAAACCGGCCGCGCGGCCGGCAGGGCCGGGGCTGTCGACCATATCGCGCTGGACGTCGCGGACGTGGATACGCTGTTCGTGCTGCTGCGGGACGGTGGATACGAGCTGCTGGACGACGCGGTGCGGTTTCTTCCTTTTTGGGCGCGGGGCGTGCGCTTTTTCACCATCCTCGGCCCCAATGGGGAAAAGGTGGAATTCAGCCAAAAACTTTGAGGAGGAAAGTATGTTTGATATCGTGGCGCTGGGCGAGAGCCTGATCGACTTTACACCCAGCGGGGAAAACAGCCAGGGGATGGCGCTGTTTGCGCGCAACCCGGGCGGCGCGCCTGCCAATGTGCTGGCAATGGCCGCAAAGCTGGGCGGCAAAACCGCATTTATCGGCAAGGTGGGGGACGACGCTTTCGGCGCGTTTTTGAAAAAGACGATGGAGGATGCTGGCGTGGACGTGCGCGGTCTGCGTATGGCGCGGGAATATCCCACGACGCTGGCCTTTGTGCAGCTGACGCCGGAGGGCGACCGAAGCTTCACGTTTTACCGCAAGCCGGGCGCGGACGTGATGCTCGCGCCTGCCGACGTGGACAGGGCGCTGCTGCGGGACTGCCGCATCTTTCATTTCGGTTCTGTTTCGCTGACGGACGAGCCGTGCCGCACGGCTACGCTGGAGGCGGCGCGGGAGGCAAAAGCAGCGGGGGCGATGATCAGTTACGATCCAAACTACCGTCCGTTTTTGTGGGATAGCGCGGAGCGGGCGAGAGAAGCGCTGCTGGCCGCGCTGCCTCTGGCGGATATCGTGAAAGTATCGGAGGAAGAAATGGAACTGCTGACGGGCGAAGTGCAGCTGGCGGCGGGAGCGGACGCGCTGGCGTCCCGGGGCGCGGCGCTGGTTCTGGTGACGCTGGGGCCGCGGGGCGCGTACTACCGTGCTGCGGCGGGCCGCGGGTTGCTGCCTGCCTGCGAAGTGGACACGGTGGACACTACGGGCGCGGGCGACGCTTTTCTGGGAGCGCTGCTGTCGTGCCTTGCGGGCAAGACGCTGGAAGAGCTGCGGATATTGCCGCAGGCACAGTGGGAGCGCATTGTCGCGTTTGCAAACGCAGCGGGCAGCCTGACCACCGCGGCAAAGGGGGCCATCCCGGCCATGCCCGCGCGGGAGCAGATCCTGCGGCTGTGCGGCGAATGACGAACAGCCTGCGCGTTTTTTCATGCGCGGCATGCAAACAGGGCCTGTGCCCCCATTGTGGAGCACAGGCCTTGTTTTTATGCCGGTCACTGCGCAAAGGTGACCGTGCCGTTTTCCAGCGAGGCGATTACGGCCAGCGATTCTAGGCGCACTCCCGCTGCCCGCACCAGCGCGCCGCCGCCCTGCTGCTGCTTTTCAATGACGATGCCGCAGCCAGCGCACTGCGCGCCCGCCTGCCGCACGATGTCGATGAGGCCCAGCAGCGCCTGTCCCCGGGCGAGGAAATCGTCCAGGATGAGCACAGTGTCCTGCGGGCCGAGAAATTTTTTGGATAGCTGCACATCGTAGGTAACGTCCTTGGTGAAAGAATGGACCTTGGCGGTATACAGCGCACCGTCCAGATTGCGCGAACGCGTCTTTTTGGCGAAGATGACGGGAACGCTGCCGAAATGCTGCGCGGCAATGGCGGCAATACCGATTCCGGACGCCTCGATGGTAACGATTTTGGTGATGGCCGCTCCGTCGAAACGGCGGCGGAATTCACGCCCGATCTCATTCAGCAGCGTCACATCCATTTGGTGGTTGAGAAAGCTGTCCACCTTGAGTACGCCGCCTTCTTTCACCTGCCCGTCCTGCAGGATCCGCTGTTTTAAAAGCTCCATATCCGGTTGCCTCCGTACCTGTTGTTTTTGACATTGTAGCACAGCTGTGCGCCTTTGGCCAGACACGCCGGTCGCCGGTATGCACGCGGGCGGGGATAGGGCAGCCCTCCGCTGCCACGCGCATTCCGTGCGCGATGGGCTTGAGGGCGTTCAACCATGCAGAACCGTAGCGGATGCGGCTCTGCTGTGGCCGCTGCATCATGTCGTTGAAGCAAGATCTGAAAAATGTTATGATACGTATAGTATAGAAAAGAAAAGGAGGAGCCCAATGTCTTTCCGCGAACCAATGGCCCATGTCCGGTATGGCAAAAATACGGAACTGGCGGGCGCGACACCCGGCGTGGTGCGCCCGATGTCCACCCGAGAGGCGGACAGGGCGTACCGCAAGGCCTGGCGGAAAAACAACCCGGCCTGGTATACGCGCCTGTGGCGCTTCCTTGCGAAAAAGCGCTGAGCCTGCTCCGCCGGAAAGCGGCACACGGAAAAAGCGCGTGGAACATTCCACGCGCTTCAGACCGTTGAAAAGGGCAAAGAGGCAAAAGAAACGTCTGGGGAAAAAGTTTGAAAAAGGGGTGGTGAACCCCTTTTTCATTTAAAATAACCCCGCGCCGTGCGCGGCGAACGGGGCCGCAGGCCCTGTTCGTAGGCAGCTTGGCGCAAAAGCGTAGTTTTTGCGCCAAGCTGAAGCGCGTGGAATGTTCCGCGCGCTTTTTCCGTGCATGTCAGGAGAAAAGATTCTTGACCCGGTCCCAGAAGGAGGTGTCCGGGGTTTTGTCCTGCGGTGCGGCCTCCGAATCTTCCGTGTCGGAAGAGGATGTCGTTTCCTCCTCCGGCAGGCCGGCTGTTTTCATCACGAATTTTACATTGGCACGCACGCCGTCCGCACTGCCCGTGTAAGAGGTGTAACTCTGCGCGCGGGTTTCCAGCGCCTTCAGCACGTCCTGCAGCGCGGAGGTGTCGGCGGAGCCCGCAAGCTCGGTCAGCTTTCCGATGGCCTGGCTGGCATAGGTGTCCAGCCCGTCCTGCAGCTGTGCCGCGCCGTCGTTCAGGCTCCCCGCGCCGGTGCGGAATTGGCCGATGGCGTCACGGACTGTTTTGCTTGCGCCGGAGAGCTGTGTCAGGCCGGCGCTCAGGCTGGAGGCGCCGTTGCTCAGCTGTGCCGCGCCGGCGGTGAGCTGCGCCGCGCCGTCGCGAAGGGAGGCCGCGCCGTCCTGCGCGCTCTGCGCGCCGGCCGCCAGAGCTCCGGCCGCTCCTACAACAGTGTTCTGGTCCGACGGAGCGTCGGCGTTGTACAGTGCGTCCGTCAGGGATTTTACCGAACCCATCATCGTTTGCGCGTCGCCGGAAAGCTGTTGGAACTGCAGCAGCATGGCCTTCAGCGCTGCGGTGTCCAGCCCGTTCAGTGCGGCGGTCACCTGGTTTACGGCGGTCTCCTTTTCGGGAGCCATCGCGGCCACGATCTGTCCGGCCGCTGCGTCGGCATCCACGGTCACATTGCCGGTAACGGCTTTGTCCACCGCGCCCTGAACCATGCCTGCCGCATCCACCTTGGCGGCCGCGCCCTGAGCCGCTCCGGCGGCCTCCGCAATGACGGCGTTCATTTCGTCAGATGTCATTTTTCCGCTGTCCACATAGGGCTGCAGCGCGGCTGCCAGCGCGGAGGAAACATCCTGCGCGGCTGTGGATGCAACGCCCTGCGCCGCGGCCGGTGCTGCCTGCGCAACGGCTGCGTCCGCAGCCTGCAGTGCGCCGCTCTTTACAGCGTCGCCCACGCTTTGGGCGGCGGCTTTCGCCGCACCCTGTGCAGCGCCGTCAAACACCTGGCCCACACCTGCGCCGAGCTGCTTTTTCAGCGCGTCCACATCGGGCAGCTGCACATGGCCGAGCTGGTCTGCCAACGCGTCCATCTGCTGCTGCAGGGCTGCCTGCTGCGCGGCGGCCCCCTCCAGAGCGGGTACGAGAGTGCCGTTCAGCCGGCCGGCCAGCTGCTGTGCGCCGCTGTTCAGCTGCTGTGTGCCATCCGCAAGCTGCTGTGTGCCGTTGTCCAGGCTTTTTGCACCGTCCAGCAGGTTCTGCGCGCCGCTCTGCACCTGCTGCGCGCCGCTGAGAGCATTGTCCAGGCCGGTGTCGAAGGTGGCGTAGCTGGCGGCGAATTCGTCCATTTTGCTCTGCAGCGTGCCCGTAGCCTCATGCAGTGTGGCTGCGCCGCTCTGGAGCTGCGCGGTCGCATCCTCGAGCTGGCTCATCTGGCCGGAGAGGTCGGGAATGTCCAGCTCTGAGGTCAACTGGTCCATGCTTGTGGCTGCGGCCAGCATAAATGCCGGAGGTGTACAGTCTTTTACGTCCGCCTCGATGACCAGTTCGTCCAGCATGTAATCTTCAAGACCGGACAGCGCTTCCGGCAGCAGACCGCCGAAGGTCTCGGCCATGCCCGGCATGGCGAGAAAGCAGACAAGCTGCGTTTTTGCGTCCGTCTGCACGGTGCCGTGCTGTGCGGCAATGTTGGTATAGGAGCCCGTGGGCAGCGTGGCCGCGGCCACAGTGAAAAACGGCGTGTACACCTTGCGCCGGCTGCCGGCAATCTCCATTTCCTGTCCCTCGTTGTTGGTCAGAGCCAAGCGCATCACAAGGTGTCCGCTTTTGCCCGCCAGCGCATCGGCGGTGATGGACCGGCCGTCCAGCGTATAGGTAATATCCACGGTCACGGGAGGCGTCTGCGTTGTGGTGCCCTGATAATAAATATCGTTGTCCTCGGTGGTCCAGGTCAGGTTTTCGCCGTCCTGCGCGGGCAGCACGTCGCTTTTCAGGTTGGTGATGCCGGAGAGTGTGCTGCGGTCCGCCGCAGCGTCAAAGCCGGTATCGCTGTGCAGCCAGTCGCTGACGATCTGTTCGCTCACCGAACCGTCCGGGTTCAGGATCAGAAACACATTTTCGTCTTTCGTCACGCCCTCTGTGGGCTGTTCGGCAAAGGCGGGCAGGGCGCAGGTGACGGCCAGTGCCGCGCTTACCAGAACGGCCGTGGTTTTCTGCAATAACTTTTTCATACGGTTTTCGTCTCCTTTTCTTTGCTGAGCCAATGGTAGGTGGTTTTCCGGATGAGAGGCGCCGTCAGGATAAGCAGCGCGGGCAGCACCAGCAGAATCACAAGCATGCTGATGAGCGCGCCGCGGCTGATGAGACGGCACAGGCTGCTGATAAGTTCCATGCGGGAAGCCAGTGAAACGCTGAAGGTTGCCGCGAAAAACGTCAGTCCGCTGGTGAGGATGCTCTGGCTGCACTGCTCCACGGCCGTCTGCACGGCGTCCTTGGTAGAGCGCCCCGCATTCAGCTCTTCCCGGAAGCGGGTGGTCATCAGGATGGCGTAGTCCACCGTTGCGCCGAGCTGGATGGTGCCGATGACGATGCTGGCCACAAAGGGCAGCGTCGTGCCGGTAAAATAGGGGATGCCCATATTGATCATAATGGCACTTTCGATGGCGGCCACCAGAAGCACCGGAATGGACGCTGAGCGGAATGAAATGGCGATGATGAGGAAAACCGCTGCGATACTGGCGATGCTGACGCTGCGGAAATCCACGTCCGCCACTTCGATCAGGTCTTTTGTCATTGCACCCTCTCCGGTAATCACGCCGTTGGGGTCGTAACGCTTGACAATGGCGTTCAGAGCGTCCAGTTGGGCGTTTTGAGCTTCGGTGCCGCTCTCATAGCTGGAATTGGCCAGCAGCATCTCGTGGCCGCCTGCGCAGAAGATCTGACGCACCTCGGTGGGCAGAACCTCCCGGGGAACGCCGCCGCCCAAAAACTTTTCATAGCTGAGCACCTGGCGGATGCCGTCCACCTGCTCGATCTCATCGGTGAGCGCCTCCATGTCGCGGGCCGGCAAGCCGTCGTCCACGATGATGAAATGGGAAGTCGTCATGCCGAAGTCCTCTTTCAGGCGGCTGGTACCCTGAATCCCCGCGAGGTCCTGCGGCAGGCTGTCGAATAGTGTGTAGTATACAGGCGTTTTCGCCTGCGCCACGCTGAATGGAATGAAGCAGAGCACGAACACTGCGAGGATGGGAATATACCGGCGCACCACGAAACGGGAGGTACGGCGCAGCTTAGGGATGAAGGTACGGTGGGTATGCCGCGCGATGGAGCGCCGGAACGTAAGGATGAGCGCGGGCAGGATCGTCACAGTGCTGACAACGCCCAGCAGCACGCCCTTGGCCATTACGATGCCGATATCGCGCCCCAGTGTCAGGCGCATGGTGCACATTGCGAGGAAGCCTGCGATGGTGGTGAGCGAACTTGCCAGAATGGAGGAGAACGTCTTTTGCACGGCGCGCACCATTGCCTCGTCCTCATCCGGGCAGGAACGCTTTTCTTCCTCGAACCGGTGCAGCAGAAAGATGGAGAAATCCATCGTCACGCCCAGCTGGAGCACCGTGGCCAAAGCCTCGGTGATGTAGCTGATCTGCCCCAGAAAGATATTGGTGCCAAAGTTGTAGACAATGGGGAATACCATGCCCAGCATGAAGATGAGGGGCACAACCGTTTCTTTCATGCTGAGGAACAGCACCACCAGACACGCCCCCACGGCACACAGGATGTAGACGGGCATTTCCTGGTTTACCAGGGATTTTGTGTCCTCCAGAATGGCGGACATTCCGCCGATGAAGCAGTCCTTGCGCAGGATATCCTTGATGGTGCGCTGCGCCTGCATGGTCACGGCATGGGCGCTTGGGTTTTCGAACTGGACCAGCAGCAGTGTGGCACCGTTTTCGCTGTAAAAGAATTTCTGGATGTCGGCCGGCAGCATTTCCTTTGGCGTAGTTACGTCCAGGATGTCGCTCGTCCACAGCACGCTTTTTACACCCGCAACAGCCTCCAGCTCACTCTTGAGGGCAAGTGTGTCCGCGGTGGACATATTCTCCACGGTGATCATGGAGGTGGAGGCCATGTTGAAATCGTCCTCCAGATATCCTTCGCCCACCATGGAATCCAACTCCGGCGGCAGATAGGTGAGGATATCGTAATTGATATAGGTGCCTGCGGCACCGAACACGGATGGGATCAGCAGCAGCACGGCGGCCGCCAGCACCGCTTTGCGGTGCCGCACCACCCAGCGCGCAAAATGTTCCATTGCTCAACGCTCCCTTTGAATTTTTGCGGCAGCCGATGCCGCGGATTAAACTGACCAACAGTCAACGTTGAATAGTATAGTCTTGTTATGACCGTTAGTCAATCCAATTAATGACCAATAGTCACAAAATGAAAACGATGACTTTTGGTCATTTTGCTGAACCGAAAGACAGCTCTTGCAATCGCCGCCGCGCGGGAGGTATACTAAAAGCGGGAAAGAACGGGGAAAATGCCGCGCCGCGGCGGAAAGGGGAAAACGCGTATGCGCGAACCGATGGAATCCCGCAAGGAACAAAAGCGTCAGAGCCTGCTGGACGCCGCCTACGCGTTGTTCACGGAAAAGGGCGTGGCCAAGACTTCGGTGGACGAGATCGTCCGCGGAGCGAACGTGGCCAAGGGCACGTTTTATCTGTATTTTCACGATAAGGATCAATTGCTGGGACAGCTGGTCTATAATATCTCGGCCCAGGTTCTGGAAGAATCATACGAATGGCTGGATGAACGCCGCACGCCGGATTTTGTGGAGAACGTGCTGCTTCTTTTGGATTATGTGGTGGAATATTTCAAGCGCAACAAGCTGGTCCTTCGGCTTGTTGAGCGGAATTTTTCCTGGCCTATGGTGGCAAAACAGATGAGCGAGCGGCGCGGCCCTCTTTGGGCGCGGCTGATGCGGGACCTGGAGGCAAGCCCGCTGGCGGCCCGGTATACAGAGGACGAGCTGTTCAAGATGATATTCGTCATCATCGAGATGCTGGGTTCCGTATGCTATTCCTCCATCATTGAGGGCAAGCCGGACACCGTGGACAATATGAAACCGGTGCTGTACGGCATCGTCCGCAAGATCCTGAGTTGAAGGAAGCACAAAAAGAAAGGCCGCCCGCGGGCGGCCTTTCCGGATGAAAAAGATGGTGTCTCAGCAATACATGTTGTTGGCCTGCATATAGTCCGAAAGCTGTTTGCCGTGTTCCTGTTCCTGCTGCTGGATGGCGGCCAGCACTTGGCGCGCCTTGGCGTCGCTGAACTCAAACACGGCGGTGTTGTACACGCCGGAGACATATTTTTCCGTGCCCAACAGATCGGACAACAGATAGGCGTCGCGCTGTTTTTCAGCGCGGCTGGCCGTGGATTTCAGGTCCTTTTCCGCCTTCTGACGGGAGGCCTGCCCTTTGCTCTGCTGGCCCTGTTGGGCGGGCAGGGTGCCCGCCAGCATACCCGTCACGGTGTCGTAATGGCTCTGTTCGGCTTTTTCGATTTTTTCAAAGATATGCTGCAGCTTGGCGTCGCAAGCATTTTCGGCGGCCTTGCGGTACTTTTCCACGCACAGTTTTTCTTCATTCTGCAGGTCCTTCAGCAGGCCCTGCTCCTTTTTTGTCAAAGTCATCCTCATTCGCTCCTTTTTTGCGTTGGGCCGGCCGCCGGGGGAGCGGTGCGCCCCGCCCGCCGGCGCATGCGTCTTGTGATAGTGTGCCGGGCGCGGCCGCGGATATGCACTGCGCCGGCACAAAAATAAAAAATACGCCGCCGCACCCGTTGCCGGATGCGGCGGCGCCGCCTTTTGTGCTGTAAACGCAGGCGTTTTCCGCTCAGCCCTTCACGCCGCCGAGGGCCACGCCGCGCACGATAAATTTGGAGAGGCAAAGGTATACGGCGATGACCGGCAGAATGGCGATGGCTACCATCATATACACCTGCCCCATATCGAACTTAAGAAAATCCGCGCTGCGCAGCTGTGCAATGAGGATGGGCAGCGTCTTTTTGCCGCTGCTGCTCAGCACAAGGGCGGGGGTGAAATAGTTGTTCCAGGTGTTGACGAAAGTGAAGATGGCCTGCACGGCCAAAGCGGGCTTGAGGATGGGAAGCACGATGCGGTTGAAGGTGGAAAACTCGCCCGAACCGTCAATGCGCGCGGCCTCGACGATCTCCATGGGCAGGTTGCCTTCCATGTACTGCAGCATGAAATAAAATACAACGGGCGCCGCGATGCTGGGCAGAAACAGCGGTGCGAGGGTGTCGGCCATGCCCATTTTGGTGATGAGCCGAACAAAGCCCAGCGCGGATACCTGTGTGGGCATCATCATGATGAGCAGGATGAACGTAAAGGCCAGCTTTTTGAATTTGAAGTCATAGGCATGGATGCCGTAGGCGGTGAGCGCTGAAAAATAAACACTGAGCAGCGCAGAGAGCGCCGAGACAAGCAGGCTGTTGCGGATGCCGGAGAGCACGGGGATGTTGGCGTTGGCCAGCACGCTTTTCAGGTTCGTCAGCAGCGAACGGCCGGGCAGCAGGGAAAAGCCGCGCTGGATCTCAAAATGGGTGCGCGTTGCGTTGATGAGCAGGATGTAAAAGAAGAACAGGCACAAAAAGCACAGCAGCCCCAGCACCGTGTAGGCTGCCGCCCGCCGGGCGGTTGAAGCCGCGCGGGCGCGCCCTGCGCGCCGCAGCCGGGAGCTTGCTTTTTCCGTTTGGGCAGACGTCATTTCCCTGCGCCTCCTTCCTTGCTGCGGTTCAGCGTTTTCAGCACGGCGATACACAGCACCGCGCACACCAGAAACAGCACCGTGGAGACCGCCCCCGCCATGCCGTAGTTTTTGCTGTACATGTGGTTGTTCAGATACATGATCATCGTGGTGGCGCAGCGGTCCGGGCTGCCTTTGCCGTTTGTCAGGATCTGGGGCACATCGAACATCTGCAGCCCGCCGATCATCGAGGTGATGACCACATACACAAGGATGGGCCGGATAAGTGGCAGTGTGATGCGCCGGAACATCTGGCCGGGCGTGCAGCCGTCGATCTCGGCAGCCTCGTAAAGGCCGGGGTCGATGCCCATGACGGCGGCCATCAGCAGGATGGTGGTGTTGCCGAACCACATGAGAAAATTCATCAGGCCCACCAGCCCGCGCGTGCCTGCCACGCTGGATAAAAAGCGGAACGGCTCTTCCAGAAAGCCGGCGGAAACAAGCGCGGCGTTGACCGGCCCGTTGTCGGAAAACAAGGCGAAAAACAGCATGGCAAAGGCCGAGGCCATAATGAGGTTGGGCATGTAGATGACCGTTTTGAAAAAGCCCTGGCCGCGCAGGCGCAGCCGCGTGTCCGTGAACCAGGCCGCCAGCAGCAGCGACACGGCAATCTGCGGCACAAAGCCGATGATCCACATCAGCAGCGTGTTGCCGAAGTATTTCGGCAAATCGGTGCGGAACAGCTCGGCATAATTCTTAAGCCCCACGAAATTGGGGCCGATCTCCTTCAGGCCGCTGCGGAAATATTCAAAAAAGCTGTAATATACCGTGGAGGCCAGCGGGATGAGCTGGAACACCGCAAAGGCGATGAAAAACGGGGCGATGAAAAGATAGCCCCATTTGGCGTAGCGGATGGAGCGGTGCTTTCGGCCTGCCGTGCGCGCTTGCATATCGGTCACCTGTCCTTTTCAGAGGAATGCGGGGCGGGCGTCGCCCGCCCCGCGCGTTTGAGCCGTGGCTACGTTTATTCGGGCCACACTACTTCGGTAAGTTCAGGGTATTTTTCCCCGATGGACGTCTGGAAATTGGTCTTGGCTGTTTCCAGGTCCACCGCGCCGTCAAAATAATCCTTGAACGCGCCCTGGAAGCTTTCGTTCAGCCCCTGGTCGTAGGGGCCGGCGTTGCTCATGTCGATGTTGGGCGCGGCTGCGGCGAACAGCGCGATGTGGTTCTGGCCGCCCAGAAAATCGGATTTGAAGTCGCTGGAGGCAAGCTCCTCCATGGCCGGGGCGTTGTTGGTGTAATCCTGCGTATCCTCGGTGATCTGCTTCATGATGGCCTTGTCGCAGGTGAGGCTGCGCATGATGTCCGCAATGGCGGCGGTGTTGTCGGTGCCGGCCGCGGCGCAGATCCATGTGCCGCCCCAGTAATACGGCTGCGGGCCTTCGCAGACGGCGTAATCGCCGTAGATGCCGTTGCCCGCTTCGGCTTTGCCGCCCTCGGCCTCGGGCGTTTCCAGGGAATTGCCCAGCAGCGTGAAATTGATGCCCCAGGTGGAATAGAAGAACCCGAACACCTTGCCGTCGGGGCCCTGGTCCGCGGCCCACACGTCGCTCCACAGGCTGGATTTATTGTTGTAGCCGTTGTCGGTGTAGGTCTTGGTCTGTTCCACCCACTTCATCAGGTTTTCGTCCACAGTTACGGTGGTGCCCGTCACCCATGGGGCGGAGACGTTGTTGGAGAAAGTGCGGTAGCTGTCGTCATAGCCGGACAGCATCTTGTAGCCCTTCGCGGCGGCCTGTTCGGCCACAGCGTTGAATTTGTCCCAATCAGACAGGGCCTCCTGCACCTGAGCGGGGTCGTCGGTGCCCAGTACGTCTTTGGCGATGCTGCGCCGGTAGGCGAACAGGCCGGGGGTGGCCTGCCAGGTGACGCCTTTCAGCTTGCCGCCGGCCGTGGCGATGTCCTGGGTGTACGGGTACTGCCCGGACAGGTCTGCGTCCGTCAGGCCGATATCGCCGCGTACGTCCAGCGTGTAGTCGGAATCCACATACTTCAGCGCGTAATCCGCTTCGATGAGGAAAATATCGATCTTGTCGTCGGCTGCGGCGGAATCCTGCGCCAGCAGGGCCTCGTCCAGCTTGTTCTGGTAATTGTTGTTCTCGTTGGGATTGATGGTCCACTTGACGATCGTGCCGTCGTTGAGCGTGGTGGTGGATTTGTCCTCCGCCACTTCCTTTACCTCGGGATAATAGTCGTTGAACCGGCTTTGGAACTCGTCGTTCCAGCACCAGATGTTGAGCACGGCGCCATCGGCGGGCGCGGGTTCGCTGCCGGATGAGGGGGCGGAGGCGGAAACGGAGGCGGGAACACTGGAAGCGCCGGAGCCGCCGCAGGCGGCCAGGGAAAGCATCATGCACAATGCCATAAGGGTCGCAAGTGTACGTTTCATAGATTGTTTTCCTCCTTGTAAAGTTCGGTCAGGCGGCCGTTTGGCCGCGCGATCACAAAATCAGATGCGCCTGACCGATGCTCCTTCCAACAGGCTGCCGGGGATGAGGATGCTTTCCGGCAGGGTGGTTTTGGGGTGCTCGATCAGGCTGACGAGACGGTCCGCCGCCCAGTAGCCGATGGCCTGGGTGTCCTGGTGGTAAGTCGTCAGGCTGGGGATCATCATTTTGGCGAGAGGGATGCCGTCATAACCGACGGCGGAGATGTCTTCCGGCACGCGGAGGCCCGCCCGGGCGATGGCGGCGAGGCCGCCCAGAGCCGACACGTCATCGGTGAAAAAGATGCATGTGGGCCGCTGCGGCAGCGCCAGCAGCTCGGCGGTGATGCGTTCGCAGCTGTCGCAGTCGTGGTAAGCGCCTTCGCGTACATAGGCGTCGGGCACCTGCAGCCCCAGGTCGTAGCAGGTCTTGTAAAAGCTGGCGCAGCGGCTTTCGGTGACGGCCGTGCGTTCGCCGTGGATGAAGGCAATGTTCCTGTGCCCCATACCGAACACATGGTTCACCAGCGTTTGAACGCCCTTGACGTTGTCCGAAACGATGGAAGTACGGTTGTTGAACATGTGGTCCACTGTCACGACGGGCAGCTCGCTCTGCACCAGTTCCAGCACCTGCGGGTCCAGAAAGTTCACGCATACCACACATACGCCGTCCACGCCGCGGTAGCGGCAGTGCTCCAGGTAAGACGAGCGCCGCTTGCCGACATTGCGGTTGATGAAGGTGACATCGTAGCCGCAGGCCTCGGCCTGCGCGCGGAAGCTCTCCAGAATGCGCGAAAAATATTCGTGCCCCAGACCGCTGTGCTGCGGGTCCTCGTACAGAACGCCCAGATTGTATGTACGGTTCGTCTTGAGCGCACGGGCCGCGGAATTGGGCTGGTAGCCCATTTCGGCCGCTTTGCGGCATACGGTCTCCCGCGTTTGAGCGCTGATGTCATGGTGGCCGTTGAGCGCTTTGCTCACTGTCGCCACGGACACGCCGCATTCCTTTGCAATATCCCGAATCGAAATCATAACGGTCCGCCTTTCCAGAAGTTTTGCTCTGCTAAATCGAAATCGTTTTCTGGCATCTATTATACCGAAAGGCGGCTTGTTTGGCAAAACCGGATACTTAATCGTTTTCGCAACTTCAATATACCGCAATCTCGCTTTAATTTCAACAGAAATCAAGCGATTTTTAAGCGAAATCACGAAGTTTGGAGCCTTTTCCAATTTCGACAAAGAGTATTTGGCGATTCTATCCGAAAATATACCTTTTATTTTCGCCAATGATACGAAAACATTTTCGCTCTTGTTCTATACCTTTATCTAAATGGAAAAAAGACTAAGAAACAAGCGAGATCCGTACTTTACAGCACTTATCAGCAAAAAAGGCTTGCTTTTTTTTGAAATGGCAGTATGATAAAAATACAGAGCGCTTGAATGTATGCGGACTTAATCGTTTTCGCAAACGGGGCCGCAGCATGCTCCCCAAAATCGAGTAGCCCGCGCCGCAGGGCACGGGTGTGAGGAGAATACCTTATGCGCTATGGATACTTTGACGACGAGAACCGGGAATATGTGATCACCACACCGCGCACACCGCTGCCGTGGATCAATTATCTGGGCAGCGAGGATTTTTTCAGCCTTGTTTCCAATACGGCGGGCGGCTACAGCTTTTACCGTGACGCAAAGCTGCTGCGTCTGACGCGCTACCGCTACAACAGCGCCCCGGCGGACGGCGAGGGCCACCGGTTTTATATCCGCGACGGCGCCTGCGTATGGAACCCGGGCTGGCAGCCCGTGCGCACGGAACTGGATTCCTATCGCTGCCGCCACGGGCTGGGCTATACGGTCATCGAGGGTGCGAAAAACGGCATAGAGGCAAAGCAGGAAATGTTCGTTCCGCTGGGCGACGCATGTGAAGTGATACGCCTGACGCTGCACAACGCCGGGGCAGAGCCCCGCGCGCTGCAGCTGTTCAGCTATGTGGAGTTCTGCCTGTGGAACGCAGTGGATGATTCCACCAACTTCCAGCGCAACTACAGCACCGGCGAGGTGGAGGTGGAGGGCGGCGCCATCTATCATAAAACGGAATACCGCGAGCGCCGCAGCCACTATGCCGTGTTCGGCGTGAACCGGACGCCCGACGGTTTCGACACGAGCCGGGATGCGTTTCTGGGGCCGTACCGCGGCCCGGCCGGGCCGCTGGCGGTGGAACGGGGCACGTGTACGGGCAGCATCGCCCACGGCTGGGCGCCTGTGGGCGTGCATCAGCTGAACGTGACGCTGGCCCCGGGCGAACGCCGCAGCTTTATTTTTGTATTGGGATATGTTGAAAACCCGCCCCGGGAAAAATGGGCCGCGCCCGGCGTGGTGGAAAAAAGCCGCGCCCGCGCCATGCTGGCCCGCTATGCTGCGGACACGCAGGTTGACGCCGCGCTGGCCGCGCTGGCCGCGTACTGGAATGGGCTGCTGGCGCGCTTTTCGCTGCGCTCCGGCGACGAAAAGCTGGACCGTATGGTCAATATCTGGCACCAGTACCAGTGCATGGTGACGTTCAATATGAGCCGCAGCGCCAGCTATTATGAAAGCGGCACCGGCCGGGGCATGGGCTTTCGGGATTCCTGCCAGGACCTGCTGGGCTTCGTGCATCTGGTGCCGGGCCGGGCGCGGCAGCGCATTCTGGACATCGCCGCCACCCAGTTCGCGGACGGCAGCTCCTATCACCAGTATCAGCCGCTGACGAAAAAGGGCAATTTGGACGTGGGGAGCGGCTTCAACGACGACCCCCTGTGGCTCATCGCCTGTGTGAGCGCATACCTGCGGGAAACAGGCGACCGTTCCATCCTGTACGAGGAGGTGCCCTTTGACTGCCGGGAGGAAGACACGGCGCCGCTGATGGAGCATCTGCGCCGCAGCCTGGGCTTTACCGCTTCGCACAAAGGCCCTCATGGACTGCCGCTCATCGGCCGGGCCGACTGGAACGACTGCCTGAATCTGAACTGCTTTTCCAGCGAACCGGGCGAGAGCTTCCAGACCACCGGCCCCAGCGAAGGCCCTGTGGCGGAGAGCGTGTTCATTGCGGGGATGTTTGTAAAATACGGCGGGGAATACGCGGACATTTGTGCGTGGGAAGGCCTTTCGCAGGAAGCGCGGGCCGTGCGCGCACAGGTGGACGAAATGACAGCGGCCATCCTCGGCCCGGGCTGGGACGGCGCCTGGTTCCGCCGCGCTTATGACGCAAACGGCCGGCCGGTGGGAAGCGCCGAATGCGCGGAGGGCAAAATTTACATTGAACCCCAGGGCATGTGCGTGATGGCGGGCGTGGGCCTTTCCGACGGCCGCGCGCTTCAGGCGCTGGAGAGCGTAAGGCGGCATCTGGACACAGAGTACGGCATCCTGCTGCTGCAGCCCGCATACACGCAGTATCATCTGGAACTGGGGGAGATCAGCAGCTATCCGCCGGGGTATAAGGAGAACGCGGGTATTTTCTGCCACAACAACCCATGGATCAGCTGCGCTGAATGTGCGGCGGGGCGCGGCGGCCGGGCCTTTGAGGTATACCGCCGCACCTGTCCGGCCTATCTTGAGGAAATCAGCGAGATCCACCGCACCGAGCCCTATGTGTACAGCCAGATGATCGCCGGAAGGGACGCGGCCGCCTTTGGCGAGGCGAAAAACAGCTGGCTGACGGGTACGGCCGCATGGACATTCGTCAACATCAGCCAGTATATCCTGGGGATCCAGCCCACGTTGGACGGCCTGCGGATCGCCCCGTGCATTCCCGCCGTGATGCCCGGTTTCACCGTCACGCGCACCTACAGAGGCGCGGTGTACGAGATCGCAGTGGACAACGCGGCAGGGGTGGAAAAAGGGGTAAAATGCATCACGGCGGACGGCGCGCCCTGCGTGGACGGGATTCTGCCCGCCGCGCCCGCCGGAACGACAGTACATGTAAAGGTGACGATGGGCTGAACGGAGGGGACATATGGCGTTTGCAAAAGATTTTGTATGGGGCGCGGCCTCCAGCGCTTACCAGACCGAGGGCAGCCCGCGGGCCGACGGCGGCGGGGAATCCATTTGGGACGTATTCTGCCGCCGCCCCGGCGCCGTTGCAGACGGGTTTGACGGTTCCGCCGCCACGGACGCGTACCGCAGATATGAGGAGGACATTGCCTGCGCGGCGCAGATGGGCCTCGGTGCTTACCGTTTCAGCGTGAGCTGGGCGCGGGTGGACCCTTACGGCGACGGCCGCTGGAACGGGGAAGGGTTTGCGTTTTATCTGCGCATGCTCCAGGCCTGCCGCGCTGCGGGCCTGGAGCCTTATGTCACACTGTACCACTGGGAACTGCCCCAGGCGCTGGAAGATGCGGGCGGCTGGCGCAGCCGAGAGACCGCCCGTGCTTTTGCCCGCTATGCCGCCGAGGCGGCGCGCCGTTTCAGCGGCCTTGCAGAGAATTACATTACGCTCAACGAGCCGGAGTGTACTGTAAAGCTGGGCCACGGTACGGGCGTGCATGCCCCGGGCCTGCGTCTGCCCGAGGCGCGCCAGCTTCTGGTGCTGCACCATCAGCTTTTGGCTCACGGCCTTGCCGCCGCCGCCATTCGGGAGACCTGCCCCGGCGTGCGCGTCGGCATCGCCGCGACAGGGCGGCTGTGCTGGCCCGGCACGGACAGCCCCGCCGATGTGGAGGCTGCCTGCAGCGCTACCTTCGCCACGCCGGACAGCGACTGGGCATTTACCTATCAGATGGTGCTGGACCCTGTCTGTTTCGGACATTATCCGGAAAACTGCGGGCCCGGCCTGCGGCGTATGACGGCGGCGCTCCCGGCGGAAGACCTGGCGGTCATCCACATACGGCCGGATTTTATCGGCTTGAACATCTACAATGGCCACGCGGTATGTGCAGGGACGGGAAAGCGGCCGGTTTATGTGCCGCGCCCGCGCGGCTGTGCTGTGACAGCGCTGAAATGGCCCGTTACGCCGCTGGTGATGAACTGGGGCGTGCGTTTTCTCTGGCAGAGGTACGGCCGGCCGATTTACATCACCGAAAACGGGCAGAGCTGCAACGACCGCATCTTTCTGGACGGCCGTGTCCATGATCCCGACCGCATTGATTTCCTGCACCGTTATCTGCTGGCGCTGCGTGCGGCGGCGGAGGGAGGCGCGGATGTGCGGGGCTATTTCCACTGGGCGCTCACTGACAATTTTGAGTGGAGCGAGGGCTATCGCGAGCGCTTCGGGCTTGTTTATATCGACTATGTTACGGGTGCGCGCATCCCGAAGGACAGCGCTGCCTGGTATGCCGAAACCGTGCGCGCCAACGGGGAGAACCTGTAAAAGCGCATGGCATGCAGGCTGCAGAATACCCCCGGCAGCCCGGAAAAGAACCGGACGCCGGGGGCATTTTGCGGTTTCATGCGGAGCCTGTATGCGTGCGCTGTGCTTTTCGGGCGCGGACAGGCAGACGCAGCGTGAATGTGGCGCCTCCGCCGGGTGTGTCTGTAAGAAGGATATCTCCGCCGTGCAGCGCGGCCAGTTCCTGTGCCACAGAGAGACCCAGCCCATAGTGCTCCTTGCCCGTGCGGCTTTTGTCGGCGCGGTAAAAGCGCTCGAACACATGTGCCTTTTCCGCATCCGGCACGCCGGGGCCGTGGTCCTCCACCGAAAGCAGTACCCAGCCTTTTTCCGCGCGGGCGCGCAGCGTGACGTCGCTGCCGGCGGGCGCGTAGGCGCAGGCGTTGCTGACGAAGACCAGCAGCAGCTGGCGCAGCCGTCCGGCGTCGCCCCACAGGGGCGGCAGTGTTTCCTCGGGCAGGTCCAGCGCAAGGCGCAGGCCGCGCGCTTTTACCAGAGGCGCAAACTGTTCATGCGCGCCGATCACCAGCGCATCGGCATCCACAGGTTCCATACGCATCCGCCAGGTGCCCGCGTCGCTGCCTGCAAGCAGGAGAAGATCGCCCACCAGGCGGGCCATGCGGTCGGCCTCGCTGCCGATGGCCGCCAGGTACTGCGACGTGTCCGCCGGGCTGGCCTGCATGGCCGACAGGCTCGTCTTGACGACGGCCAGCGGGCCGCGCAGCTCGTGTCCGGCGGCGGCCACGAATTCCCGCTGTTTTTGCAGTGCTTCGGCGGTGGGACGCAGCGCCCGCCCCGCCAAAAACCAGTTGACCGCGCCCAGAAGTGCCAGCCCGCCCGACAGCAGCGCCGCATACAGCAGGGCCTGGCGCGTCAGCGTCCGGCGCAGAGGCCCGTCGTCCCGCAGCACGGCAAGGCCGTACCAGCCGCGCTGTCCGGGGACGGAGCATACGGCGGCGGTATAATGTTCGCCTGCATTGCCCTCCACTGTGACGGTGACGCGGGAGGCATACACAGACGAACGCGGCGCGGCATCCATATTCACACCCTCTGCAAGCCCTGCCTCCGCCGCACGCTCCAGCAAGGTCCCGCGCGGGGTGGCGGGCGCCCAGCCGCCGCTGAAAAACAGCGGGGTGCCGTTGTCCGTGATGAAAATGAGCAGTCCATCCGCGGCCTCCGTCTGGGCAAGAGCCGTGTCGGAGACGCTGCCCGTCTGCAGCGTGACGATCAGGGTGTCCACGCTGGCGTCGAACATGCTCTGTGCCGAGAGCTGCGTCTGCTTTTGTGCCAACCCCAGGGTGATGGCCAGGAATACCGTGAGAACTGTGCCCGTCAGCACGGTGAAAACAAATGTCAGGCGGCGGCGCAGCTGGCGCAGCGGCGTGGTGTACGGGCCGCGGGGAGGCTGTGCGGCACGGCGTTTCATGCGCCCGTTCCTCCATCCAGCAGCCGGTAGCCTACGCCGCGCACAGTGTCCACTGTCACCCGGCTGCTCACGGCACGCAGCCTGCGGCGGATAAAGTGTACATAGCTGTCCAGGCTGGCTTCCTCTACGTCGGCGCCCGGCCCCCAGACACGGCCGAATAAAAAACTGCGGGACAATGTTTGTCCGGCGTTTTCCATCAGTGCGGCCAGCAGCTCCGCCTCTTTTTTCGAGAGCGTGCATTGCTCTTTGTCTCCGGTCAGCACCAGTGTGCCCATGTCCAGAGTAAGATCCCCGCAGCAGGGACGGCCGGAGACCGCCACAGGAGCGGGGCGGCGGGCCAGTGCGCGTACCCGGGCCAGCAGCTCGCGTACGTCGAAAGGCTTTACCAGATAATCGTCTGCGCCCTCGTCCAGACCGTCCACTCGGTCGCCCACAAGGCCCAGCGCCGTCGTCATCAGCACCGGCGTGTCCAGGCCCTCGGCCCGCGCTGCGCGCAGCACCGAAAGCCCATCCCGTCCGGGCAGCATCCTGTCCAGAATGCACAGCCCGAACATCCGTTGGCGCATGTAGTACAGCGCATCGTCGCCGTCTCGGCATACGTCCACACGGTAGCCCTCCTGCTCCAACAGCGGCGCCACGGCCGCACACAGGGCTTCGTCGTCTTCCACAAGCAGTATCCGCATGTTTTTGTCCCTCCTGTTCCGCAATAAAACCATTATAATGGATGCAACCTTAAAAATCCCTGAAAAACAGAGGCTTTCACAAATCCCTCACTGTTTTTCAAGGACTTTTCAAGGTTGATTTTTTTATGATGGAAACAGGCTGGACGGGAAGCATCTTCTCTCCGCATCATTTTGAGCATACCGGAAAGGTGAGGGAAACAGTGAAGATAAAACAACTTTTGTGCGGCGTACTGGCCGCGGCGGTGCTGTTCACGGGCTGCGGTGCGCAGCCCGGCACGAGCGGCGGTTCAAGTGCGCAGGGGGACGGCACGCCCATGCAGGCCAAGGGTCGGTTCGTGGAAAACGACATCACCCCGCCGGGCGCGGCGGGCTGTACCCCGGTGAGCCTGACGGCACGGCCGGACGGCGGATTGGACTACATCGCGCTCCGGCCTGCCGAGACGCCCGGTCAATATACATATACCCATTTTTATTCTGCTGACAGCGGCAAAGAATGGACGGAAAATACGATGGACTGGCAGGAGAGTTTCGGAGAGAAACGCCAGATCGAAAAGGTCACCGTGACCCCTGAGGGAGAATATTTTGTAATGTTGACAGAGCAGACAGAGGATGGTATGGGCGCGGTGGCCTACGCACGCGTTGCGGCGGACGGCACGGCCGTTCCCGTGCAGCCGGAGGGCCTTTCCGCGCAGGGCGGGCTTGTGGCGGCGGATGCACAGGTGCTGCCGGGCGGCAGACTGCTGCTCACCAGCTTTGGGGGCGATTTTGCCGCGGTGCAGAACGGAGCTGCAGGGGAAGACGCAGGCGCGCAGGCGGCATCTTCCGGCACGCAGGACGCCGCCGGAGAGACGGACGACGCAGAAGATGCGGACGGCACGGAGCAGTCCGGGGACGATATGGGCGTATTCAGCGCGGAGGATACCGCCACAACGGCTGTATACGATATGGCCACCGGAAAAAAGCTGTATGAGATTCCCAACTGGATGGGAGGCCTGACAGCCTGCAACGGGACGACGCTTTTTGTCTACGGCTACGAGGGCGGCACGGCGGCGTATGATCTGGAGACCGGGCATATGCAGACTGAGGCCGCCAGCGCGGCGGGTGGAGAGGATTATCCGTCCAGCCTTGCGGCAGACGCGGATGGCAACTTGTATCTGCTGTCTGAAAAAGGCGTGCGCCGCGCCGTGCCGGGCGGCACGCTGGCGGAGACCGTGATGGAAGGCAGCATGTATACCTTCGGTTCCCCGCTGGCCGCTGTGCGCGGCTTTACGGCGCTGCCGGGCAACACCTTCGCACTGGCCGTGCAGACGGAGGAGGGCGGCCGTGTGCTGCACTATGTATTTGATGAGACGGTGAGCGCCGTGCCGGACAAGGAGGTGCGTGTTTACGCTCTGAACGATTCCCCCACCGTGCGCGCGGCCATCACCAATTTCCAACAGGAAAATCCGGATGTGCGCGTGAATTTTGAGGTTGGAACCTCCGGCGGCGCCAGCGCCGAGGACGCGCTGCGCACGCTGAACACAGAGCTTGTGGCGGGCAAGGGGCCGGATGTGCTGATCCTGGACGGCATGCCGCTGCAGAGCTTCATCGACAAGGGCGTGCTGGCGGAGCTTTCACAGGTGATCTCCGCCGACGGGTTGATCCCGCAGGTGGTCGACCCTATGAGAACGGACGGAAAGCTGTACGCAGTGCCCACACGTTTTACCGTACCTGTGCTGATGGGAAAGCCGGAGACGCTGGAAGGGCTGGACAGCCTGGAGGCGCTGGCCGCGGCGGTACAGGACGGACCAGAGGCGCTGGCCGCCAGCGGAGATATCAATGATATTTTCAAAGCTGTGCCGGAGGAGCAGCGCCCGCTTCTGAGCTTTACCACCCTGCGGGAGTTGTTCGACCAGCTGTACAGTGTCAGCGCACCCGCCGTGGTGCGGGACGGCACATTGAACGAAGCCGCTCTGCGGGAACTGTTTTCCGTGATGCAGGCGGTTTCGGACCGATACGGACTGGGGGAAAAGGCGAACGACGGCGGTATTGCGTTTATGGTGACGTCAAATGCCTCCACCGGGCTGGGAATGTCCGCGGACGTTCCGCAGGGCGTGATGGAATACAGCTACGGCCGGGCAAACGCGGCGCTGTTTACACTCAAGGATGTGCTGGGTGCATATATGTCCGATGACGGACAGGCGGCGCTTACGCCGGCGCCCGGCATGGAGCAGGGCGTATATACACCGCGGGTGCTTGCCGGCATTACGGCACAGAGCGCCCAGCAGGAGCTGGCTGCACAGTTCATACAGGCGCTGCTCGCGCCCGGCGTGCAGAATTATTCGTTGGGAGAGGGACTCCCGGTGCTGCGCTCCGGCCTGGAAAAACAGGTGGCGTACGTGCAGGAGCTCTATGCAGAACGCGGCCAGACGATAGGCACGGATGTGCCCCGGGTGGACTGGACTGCACTGCTGTCCGGGCTGAAGACACCCGTGCGGGACGACAGCACGGTGGCCGAAAAGCTGTATGCACAGGCTGAGGCGCTGTGCAAAGGTGAAAAGACCATGGATGAAGCCGTGACGGGAGCAAAGACGGAGCTTGCCACCTATCTGGCGGAAAAGCGGGCGTGACCTGCCGCAGAACGGCAGGAACAAACCCGAAAGGAGCGGCCGGATGCCGTATTCAGCGATTGGAAGCATTGGGGCGCGGAAGCATTTCTGGAGGAATTTACGGTTCCGAGTTATCAGAATGATCAATTAAAGGAAAAAATATATGCCGAAGCAACAAAACGATACAGCGGCGAGGCCGCGCTGGAACAGGCTGTGGCGGCAGCGGCCGACGCCACGCGGCTCTATTTCGCCGAACAAAATGAACCGCGCCGCGCCGTATTTGTTCCTCGCGCCCAGCCTGGCGGGGCTGTGCGTGTTCGTGCTGGTGCCGTTTGCGGACGCGGTGCGCCGCAGCTTTACCGACGCCATGGGCAGCCGCTTCGTGGGGGTTGCGAACTACGCCTCGGTGCTGGGCAACAGCGCGTTCCGCCTGGCGGCGGGCAATACTGCGCGCTTCATCGGCGTGTGTGTGCCCCTGCTGCTGTGCGTCAGCCTGCTGCTGGCCGTGGCCGTGCGCGCCGCAAAGGACGGCGGCCGTATTTTTAAAACAACCTATCTGATCCCCATGGCTATCCCGGTGGCCAGCATCGTGCTGCTGTGGCAGGCGCTGTTCCACAGGCAGGGGCTCGTCAACGCCGTTTTGTCGGCGCTGGGCGCGCAGCCGGTTGATTTTATGGGCACAGACGCGGCTTTCTGGGTGCTCATCGGCACCTATGTTTGGAAAAATGCGGGCTATGACATGATTCTGTGGATGGCGGGGCTGGACGGTATCTCCGACAGCCTGTATGAGGCCGCCCGCGTGGACGGTGCGGGGGCATGGCAGTGCTTTTGGCGTGTCACGCTGCCCGGGCTGTTGCCCACGCTGTTCATGACGGCGGTGCTCAGCCTGCTCAACACCTTTAAGGTGTTTCGTGAGGCATATCTGGTGGGCGGAGCATACCCGCACGACAGCATCTATCTATTGCAGCACCTGTTCAACAACTGGTTCCTGGACTTGGACGTGGGCCGCCTGTGTGCAGCGGCGGTGCTCATCGCGGCGGTGCTGCTGGCTGCTATTCTGCTGCTGCAAAAACTGTGGGGCGGGGAGGACGCGCGATGAAAAGAAAAAATTTGGGCCGCGCGGTGCTTGTGCTGTTCCTTCTTTTGCCTGCGCTGGCGGTGTGGTGGCCGTTGTGGTTCATGGGCACAGGCGCGCTGATGCCCTTGGACGAGCTGCGGGCCGCGCTGGGCCCGGTGCTGCAGGGTGCAGAGGGCAGCGCTTTCTGGCCCCTGCTGCCAAGCTGGCCCACGCTCCAGCCACTGGCGGAGCTTTTGTTGGACACACCGCAGTTTTTCACCATGTTCTGGAACACCTGCGCCATCGTGTTCCCCCAGGTGCTGGGACAGGTGCTGGTGGGCGCGCCCGCGGCATGGGCGTTTTCCCGGCTGCGGTTTCGCGGGCGGCGGGCGCTGTTCACGCTGTACATCGTTCTGATGCTGATGCCCTTTCAGGTCACGATGGTTTCGGGCTATCTGGTGGCGGACGCAATGGGCATCATGGATACGTTTTGGGCCATCATCCTGCCGGGTGCATTCAGTACATTTCCGGTATTTATCATGGCAAAGGGGTTCGATGCCGTGCCCATCGCGCTGTTGGAGGCCGCGTCCATCGACGGTGCGGGGCCGCTGCGCACTTTTTTCCATATCGGCGTGCCGCTGGGTGTGCCGGGCATCCTTTCGGCGGCGGTACTGGGCTTTCTCGAAGCGTGGAACGCCATTGAACAGCCTATGACCTTTCTCAAGACAAAAGCCCTGTGGCCGCTTTCGCTGTACCTGCCCCAGATCGCGGCGGAAAAGCTGGGCCTGGCCATGGTGGCCAGCCTTGTGATGCTGGCCCCGGCGGTGCTGATCTTCCGGTTCGGGCAGAAATATCTGGAGCTGGGAATCCAGGCCAGCGGATTGAAGGAGTAGACAACGTTGCATATCAAAGAAAAAGTCACGGGCCTTTGGGCCCGCAGGCCGCGCTTGAGCGGCACACAGGGCCGCGCGCTGAAGGGTGTGGCGCAGTTCTTTGCGGCCATGCTGGTCTGTACGCTGATTGCGCGCGGCACGGCGGGCGCAACGCTGGCCGTAGTGCAGACGGCGTCCCCCCGGCGCGGAGAGCTTGTACAGGGGCTGACGGCGGACGCAGCGCTCTCCGCGGGAGAGGTGCAGAACGTTAAGGCCCCCGCGGGGCTGGTGCTGGAAAAATATTTCGTTCCGGCGGGCGGCAGGGTGGAGGCGGACACGCCTTTGGCACAGTTTGACCCCGATGGTGTGAAGGATGCGCTGGCTCGCGCAAAAACGGAGCTGGCGCGCCTGCGCCTGCAGCGGGAAAAGCTGCTGGCAGGGGACACGGCGGACACCTCGTCGCTCTCTTCCGCCTCTACCCAGCGGGACAGGGCACAGGCGGATTACAACGCCCAGAAAGCGCAGAACGACGCGGCCGTGGCCGCTGCCCGGAACGATGCGGATACGGCTCAAAGCGCCTTGGATGCGGCAAATGCCGCGCTGGCGGAACTGCGGGCACAGACGGACCCGCCCGCCTCTGAGGAAGCGTTGGCTGCGGCGCAGGCGGCGGCAGACGCCGCGGCCGCGGCGCTGGCTGAAAAGCAGGCGGCGCTGGCTGCCGCGCAGAGCGCCGCCGATACCGCCGGGGAAAACGCGGCGCGGGCTTTGGCCGACGCGCAGGCCGCGCTGGACACAGCGGCAAAGGCGTATGAAAAATCAAAGCAGGAAACGGAATTCCAGAACCGTCAAAACAACCTTGACGCCCAGACGGCCGCGCTGGACATTGAAAAACAGCAGGCTGTTGTGGACGCGCTGGCGGCGCTGGCGGAAAACGACGGCGTTCTGAAAGCGGGATCGGCGGGTACGGTGGAGACGCTGACACTGGAACCGGGCGGAACCGTTACGGAGGCCCCGGTGGCCGCGCTGGCCCCAGCGGACGCAGGCATGACGGCGACATTCACGCTGGACTCGGGAAAAGCGGAAAAGCTGGCTGTGGGCGCCGCGCTGACGCTGCGGCAGGGCGGCACGGCTGTCAGCACCACGGTGCGGGCCATCTCCGAGCCGGATGAAAACGGGCGCGTTACCGTAACGGCGGATGTACCTGCGGATGCCGGCCTGCGCAAGACGCAGACCGTGACTGCCTCGGTGGAGCTGTCCCGCACCACATACGAAATGGTGTTGCCGCCTGAAGCGGTGCGCATGGACAACAAAGGCAGCTACGTGCTGCGCGTCGAGCAGACGCAGACCATCCTCGGCCTGCGCAATGTGCTCTCCCGCGTGGATGTGACAGTCCTGGAACAAAGTGCATCCGGTGTTGCGGTGGAAGGGCCGCTGTCGCCCCAGGATGTTTTGGTAAAAAGCAGCGCCAGACCCGTTGCAGCGGGAGACAGCGTGCGGGTGGAGCAGCCATGAGGCGCGTGCGGTATTATCTGGGCGGTGCGCTGTTCTGGGGCGCATTCCTTGCGGTTTGCGTTTTGCTGTTCTGGAACGCGCAGCGTCTGGCGCGGGCCGCGGGCGGGATTTCCCTGCGGTACGGCGAAGCGCTGGAGCCGCGCGTTGTGGCTTCGGCGCTGGAGTATGCCCGGGACGGGCGGAACAATGCGGCTTGGTCGCCCACATTCTGGGCTGTGCGGCAGGGAGTGGCCTCTGCCAACGGGCGGGAGGAGACCGTCCGGATGCTGCGGGTGTGCGGCGATGCAGAACTTCTGGCAACGGAGCCTCTTTTATACGGTGCGCTGCCCGGCCCGGCAGGCCAGGGCGGATGCGCGGTATCCAGCGCGCTGGCCTGGCAGCTTTGGGGAGCGCTGGATGTGACGGGCCTGGAGCTGGAGCTGGACGGCGAACGTTATACGGTGCGCGGCGTGTTTGAAAGCGGAGAGGCGCGCGCTGTGACACAGGAGGCGGCGGACAGCCGCACTGCAGAGTACGCCAATGTGGAACTGACGGCGATGGAAACCGCTCCGGAGGGCACAGAGGCGGCCTTGGCCTTTGCCGGTGCCAGCGGCCTGGGGACGCCCGCCCATGTGGTGGACGGCCCGGCGCTGGCCGGGCTGGCCTGTGCGCTGTGCTGGCTGCCGTTGGCGCTGTGCGGCGCATGCACGCTGTGGCGGCTGGCACGCGGCGCACGGCGGCTTCGGCCGTGGCAGCGGCAGACGCTGCTGTTCGCTGCGCTGCTGTTTTTCGCGGCGCTGCTGCCCGTGCTGCTGGCAATGGTGCCGGGGGCCTGGGTGCCCACGCGCTGGAGCGATTTCGGCTTTTGGGCGGCGCTGGGCAAAAGCGCGGCAGCGCGGGTGGACGCGTGGTTCGCTCTGCCGCCCCAGCACAAGGACATAGCGGTAAAGTGGCTGCTTCTGGAGCAGGGCGCGCTGTGTCTGGCGGGATGCCTGTTTGCGCTGCGCCGCCCACCCGCGCCGCGGAATGAAAAAGCGGTTGAAGCGTAAAAGTCAAAGCCGAATTTACAAAATATTTACTTCCGGTAGAAATATTGACCGATTTCCTGTATAATAGGCACACAGAAGTAAAATCCGCCCTTGAAAGGGGAGCCCTATGGAATGGGAGATCGGTGCGGAATGCCTGGCCTGTGTCCTGATCGTACTGGCGCTGTGCTTTTCGCGTGAAAAATTTTATACGCAGATGCCCCAGACGCGCTTATACTATGCGTGTCTGGGTTTTGCGCTTTTTTCCACTCTGCTCAATATCGCCACAGTGGTGCTGATGGGCGTGCCGGGCCTGCTGCCGCGCTGGCTTTGCTACACGCTCAATATGCTGTATTTTACGTTCTTTCCGCTGCTGGAAGCCGCGCTCACCTACTATATGGCCTATCTCATCCACGGCCGCGGCCCGTGCTTCACGCGCGTTGCCATATGCCTCGGCGTCATGCTGGCCGCCGCATTGGCGGTGGTGTTCACAAACCCGTTCACAGGTTGGCTGTTTTATCTGGACGCGGCGGGCACATATGTGCGCGGTCCGTACAACCGGCTGCTGTATGCGCTGCTGGTGGCGTGCTGTTTGTTGCTGGTGATATGTTATATAAAGCAGTTCCGCACGGCGTCGCGCGCCATCCACCGAATGATGGCCACGCTGCCCCTTCTGGCGATGGTGCTGGGGACGGTGCAGTATCTGTTCCCGCCCGTCATGATGACGGGCTTTATCCCGGCGTGCATTTTGCTGGTGCTGTTTTTTAATTTCCAGAGCCAGCGCATCAATACGGATTTTCTGACGGGCCTTTCCAGCCGCAGCGCGCTGTGGTATGCGGCGGGCACGTGCCTTCGCTCGGGCCAATCCTTTTATTGCGTAGCGGTATGCCTGCGCCATTTCGGCGACGTAAACAAACAGTTCGGGCACACCGGCGGCGACGCAGTGCTGCGCCAGGTGAGCGCATATCTGGAAGCGCTGGGCCGCCGGGCCGTCGCCTGCCGGTTCAGCGGCGTGGAATTCGTGCTGTTATTCCCGGGCATGGATGCTGCGGGCTATGCAGTGCTGGAAAAGGAACTGTCAGAGCGTTTTGCAGCGCCCTGGCAGGCGGGGAGCGTGTGCTGTCGTCTGGACGCGGGCGTGGCAGGCATCGCCTGCCCGCGGTTTGGCGACACAGCCGAGCGTCTGACAGCTCATCTGGAATACGCCATCCAGCAGCTGAAATTGCCCGGCGCACCGGAGGCGCTCTCGTTTGACACAGAGATGGAACAACGGTTCTCCCGGCGCGTCGCGCTGCGGGATGTGGTCGTACGCACATTGAGCGGGCAGGCGGCGGGTGTGGCGTACCAGCCCATCTACGCGCTGGATGCAGATACTCCCTGTATGGCGGAGGCCTTGCTGCGCCTGTGCGGCGCAGATGGGAAGCCCGTGCCCACGGCGGATGTGGTGTCCGTGGCCGAGGAGATGGACCTTATCGTTGCGCTGGACTGGATGATGCTGGAACAGGTGTGCGCGTTTTTCGGTGCACACCGCGAGCTGGATGGATGCGCGGTCTCTGTGAATTTTTCGGCCCGGCAGTTTCTTGCGCCGGATGCGGAACGTCGTGTGCTGGATACGCTGGAGCGCCACGGGCTTGCGCCCACTCGGCTGAAGCTGGAATTAACGGAGCGCGTGTTGGCCGGAGATATCCGGCGTGTGCGTGCCGTGATGGAGGCTTTGGCCGCCCGGGGCGTGGAATTTTATCTGGACGATTTCGGCACCGGATATTCCAATCTCTCCAGCGTGGTGTCTCTGCCGCTGCAGTATGTGAAGGTGGACAGAAGCCTTTTGGAAGCCGCGACGAATGGCGGCGGGGGAGCGCTTTTGCTGCGCGCGGTGGTGGAAACGTTCCGGGCCATGGGCCGAGGCATCCTGCTGGAGGGTGTGGAAACGCCGGAGCAGTATGCGCTGGCGTGTACGCTGCGTGCCGACCGGCTGCAGGGATACTATCTGGCGCGCCCAATGCCGGGAGAGGAGCTTTGTGCTCTGATGCGCAGCGGCGCGCGGCGCACGCGCAGAACCTGAAACGGCGCTGGCTGCAGCCGCTGAAATGAAAAGCTCCCTGCCGCGTAGAAATGCGGCAGGGAGCTTCGGTTTTATCAAAAGGAAAAGGCGGCGTCAGCGGCGTGCTTCCACCAGAGCCTTGGTGTCTCGGGCGATCATCAGTTCTTCGTTGGTGCAGACGACCAGCACCTTCACGCGGCTGCCTTTGCCGCTGATGTCCAGGATATCTGAGGTGCGCTGCTGATTCTTTGCGGGGTCCACGGAGATGCCCAGGAACCCCATATTCTCACACACGCTGGCGCGCACGCGGTTGTCGTTCTCGCCGATGCCGCCGGTAAACACCAGGCAGTCCAGCCCACCCATAGCGGCGGCGTAGGAACCTACATATTTCTTGATCTGATACGCAAGCATCTCGGTAGCCAGTTTGGCGCGCTCGTTGCCCGCGTCGGCGGCGCTCGTCACATCGCGCATATCGCTGGAAACGCCGGAAATGCCCAGCAGGCCGGATTTCTTGTTCAGATAATCAGCCATTTCCTGGCCGTGGAATCCCAGCTTCTGTTCCATGTAGGTGACGACGCTGGGGTCGATGTCGCCGCAGCGGGTGCCCATCAGCACGCCGGCCAGCGGGGTGAGGCCCATGCTGGTGTCCACACATTTGCCTGCGTTCACGGCACTGATGGAGCTGCCGTTGCCCAGATGGCAGGTGACCATTTTCAGGTCGGAATCGTTCAGGTACTGGGCGGCGGCCATGCTCACATAACGGTGGCTGGTGCCATGGGCGCCGTAGCGGCGGATGGAATATTTTTCATACATCTCATACGGCACGCCGTACATATACGCCTTTTTGGGCATGGTCTGGTGGAAGGTGGTGTCGAAAACGACAACATTGGGCACCTTTTCGCCGAACACGGCCTTGGCGCTGCGCAGGCCCTGCACATGGGCCATGTTGTGCACCGGGGCCAGAGGGGCGATCTCCTCGATCTTGTCGATGATGGCGTCGGTGACGATCTCGGACTTGGTGAAAAACTCGGCGCCTTGCACCACGCGGTGGCCGATGGCAGAGATCTCGCTCTTGTCCTTCACGACGGCGCCCTCGCCGCTGGTCATCATTTCAACGACCTTCATAAACGCTTCGGTGTGGGTGGGGAAGGGCACTTCCTGTTCCCACTCGCCGCCGTTGGCCTTGTGTGTGATCTTGCTGCCCTCGATGCCGATGCGCTCGCACAGGCCCTTGCACAGCACGCGTTCGCCCTCCATATCGATGAGCTGATACTTCAGCGAGCTGGAACCACAGTTGATGACCAAAACTTTCATCCGATATTTCCTCCCATTCACAAAAAAGCGCAGTTATGCTTTTTAAAATCGCTCCATTATTATATAATGATTATAAAGCATTTTCAAGCGCACGGCCGGAAACGCGCAAGAAAAAGCGAGAAAAACGGCCAAGATTCGCAATTTATGCGTGCACAGCGGCCGAAAGAAGCGAGGCAGCCATGAGAACAGCCGGTATCATCGCGGAATACAACCCTTTCCACAACGGACACGCCTGGCAGATAGCGGAGCTGAAAAAACGCGGCTTTGAGGCGGTGGTGTGCGTGTGCAGCCCGGGCGTGGTGCAGCGCGGTACTGCGGCGCTGTTTCCCGCCCGGGTGCGTACCCGGGCTGCGCTGGCCGCCGGGGCGGACCTGGTGCTCAGCCTGCCGGCACCCTACGCTACGCTGTCCGCCGAGGGCTTTGCAGCGGCGGGTGTGGCGCTGCTGAGTGCGCTGGGCTGTGTGGATGCTCTGTGTTTCGGCACAGAGACACGGCGGCTGGAGGATATCGCCCAAACCGCAGCGCTGCTGGAAAGCCCGGACTTTCCAGTAGCGCTGCGCGGGCAGCTGGACGCGGGCCTGCCGCTCCCCGCCGCCCGCGCGGCGGCGGCGGAAGCGCTGTGTCCGGGAGCAGGCGCGGTGCTGCGCGCGCCCAATGACATCCTGGGCGTGGAATACTGCAAGGCCCTGCTGCGCCAGCACAGCGCGCTTGTGCCCCTTGCGCTGCCTCGGCGGGGCGCGGCCCACGATGCCCCGCTGGATGCGGCACCGGGGCGGTACGCTTCGGCTTCGGCGCTGCGCGCGCTGGTGCGGGCCGGGGGAGCGGCGGCTCTCGCGCCGCATGTGCCGCCAGCCTGCCTGCGGCTGTATATGCAGGCCGAGGCCGAGGGCGACATTCTGGACGGGCGCGCGTTCGGTATTGCGGTGTTGTCCCGCCTGCGGGCTATGGATGCGGCGGGTCTCCGCGCCGTGCGGGGCGCGGCCGAGGGCCTGGAGAACCGGCTCGCCGCCGCCGTTCAGGGCGCAGGCACGCTGGACGAGCTGGTGCAGGCCATGCGGACAAAACGATATGCGACGGCGCGTTTGCGCCGTCTGGTGCTGGACGCGGCCCTGGGATACACCGGGGATCTGCCTGCACTGCCGCCCTATCTGCATGTGCTGGGAGCAAATGAAACGGGCCTTGCGGTACTGCGCTGCGCACGTCAGGCGGCTCTGCTGCCGCTGTCTCATTCACTGGCGGATCTGGCGGCCCGAAGCGCCCCGGCTGCGCGCGTGGCAGCGGCCCATGCCGCGGCCGAGGACCTGACGGCCCTGTGCCTGCGCCATCCTGCGCCCATGGGCGCTGCATATACCGCAAAACCCGTGTTTCCCACAAGCGGGGCGAAATAAGAGCCGGGAAAAGGAACGCGCAGCGCCCTTCGGCCTTCCGCGATTTTTGGAGGATGCACGCCGGATATGGGAATAGTATGCACTGTTCGGGAGCGGATCGTGCATTCTTTCAAGGGAAAACGCCGGACGGGGAAAATACAAAGGAGCTGAAACACATGGAGATCATTCGGGCAGGGATGCAGGAAGCGGGCCGGGCGGCGGCTCTGGCGCAGCTGCTGTGGCCGGGCCACGCGCAGGCTGAGCTGGAACAGGAGCTGGCGGGATATCTGCAGGGGCCGGAGGGTGCGGTGTTTCTTGCACGGGAGGACGGCGCGGACGTGGGCTTTGCGCAGTGCGGCCTGCGGCGCGACTATGTGGAGGGAACGCACACCAGCCCGGTGGGGTATCTGGAAGGCGTGTTTGTGCAAGAGGAATACCGGGGCCGGGGCGTTGCGACGGCGCTGCTGCGCGCCTGCGAGGCGTGGGCCGGGGAAAAAGGCTGTGCCGAATTTGCAAGCGACTGTGGGCTGGACAACGCCGCAAGCGCCGTGTTTCATCTGCGCGCAGGCTTTGCCGAGGCGGGGCGCATCATCTGCTTCACAAAGCGGCTGTGAGGAACGTGGAGAGTGAGCCTTTGCGGGATGCGTGAGCCAAAAATTACCGCCGCTGCTGGGCAAGATTTGTAAAGAGAACGTGCAGAAACGCAACATTTGGCTTGCATCTGCGGCTTTTTTCAGTACAATAGAAAATGAGCGAAAAATCCATAATGTGAAGCAAATATCAATATCTGATAAACATTTCACAAGTTTGAGAGGAAAAGGAGAAACGCCATGTCGATCCATGTGCTGGACGAAGCCAACCGCTGTTTGCACTGTAAGGCGCCCCAGTGCCAGAAAGGGTGCCCCATCCATACGCCCATCCCGCAGATCATCGCGATGCTGCAGGAGGGCAGGCTGGACGAGGCAGGACGCACCCTGTTTGAAAATAACCCCCTCACCACTGTGTGTAGCCTGGTGTGCAACCATGAAAACCAGTGCGAGGGCCACTGTGTGCTGGGCAAAAAGGGAGCGCCCGTGCATTTTTCCGCCATTGAGAATTACATTTCCAGCACGTACAGCACCAAGATGGTAAAAGGCCCCGCGCCATCCAACGGCATGCGGGTGGCCATCGTAGGCTCCGGTCCCGCGGGGCTGACCATCGCGGTCATCCTGGCGCGGTACGGCTATCAGGTGACCATTTTTGAAGGCAAGGATAAGATTGGCGGCGTGCTGCGCTACGGTATTCCGGATTTCCGCCTGCCTAAGACCGTGCTGGACGATTTCGAGGACCGCCATCTCATCCGAAAGGGAATCCGTGTGCGGCCCAACACCACCATCGGCAGCGCCATTGGCATCGATGATCTGTTCCGTGACGGCTACCGCGCCATTTTTATCGGCACGGGCGTATGGCAGCCCCGCGCGCTGCACATTAAGGGCGAGACGCTGGGCCATGTGCATTTTGCAATCAATTACCTCAACAATCCGGACAGCTTCCGCCTGGGGGAGCGTGTCATCGTCATCGGCGCGGGCAATGCGGCCATGGATGTGGCGCGCACCGCGCTGCGCAAGGGCGTGCGGCAGCTCACCTGCTTTTCCCGCACGCCGGAGGTGGCCGCCAGCCAGCATGAGTTCAGCTACGCCACGCTGGAGGGCGTGAATTTTGAATATTGCAAAGCGCCTGTGGAGATCACGGACGAGGGCGTGATCTTCGTCGATGTGCGCGAGGATGAGAACGGCGAATTCATCGAGGCACCGGGCACGGAGAAGCTGTATCCGGCGGACAGTGTGATCGTGTCCATCAGCCAGGGCCCGCGCAACCGCATCGTCAGCACTACGAAGGGAATCGACACCGACCGGCGCGGCCTGCTGGTGACCGATGAAGAGGGCCACACCACGCGGCCCGGCGTGTTTGCCAGCGGCGATGTGGTGCTGGGCGCAAAGACGGTGGTGCAGGCTGTGGCATACTCCAAGCGGGTGGCCGAGGCCATGCACTCTTATATGCAGGGGATACCCGCGCAGGGACGGGCCGCGGGGCCGGACGGCGCGCAGCGGTAGTGCCTGTCGGGCCTCTGCGGAAAACAAACGGAAAGGTCCGTGAAGGCGTTTGCCTTCACGGACCTTTTGCATACGGGTATCTGCGGCGGCTTTATTTCCGCCGGGAGCAGGCCGCACCGCAAGCGGAACAATTGCCGCCGCAGCTCTTTCCCCTGCGTTTGTTGTCGATGGTTTTGTACAACGCCAGCCCAAAGGCCAGCGCCACCAGCGCAAGCAGCGCCCAATCGAGAAGATCCATCCTAAAATACCTTTCTGTTGAAACGGAGATACATGCATCAGCGGAGGAACAGGCTGCCAATCTGGTACACCAGGCAAGCGCACACCCAGGCCACCGCACACTGGAACAGCGCCACGCACGCCGCGCCCCAGCCGGAGCGCATTTCCCGTTTGACTGCGGCGATGGCCGCCACACAGGGCGAGTACAGCAGCGTGAACGTCAAAAAGCTGAACGCTGCCAGCGGCGAGAAAATGGCGCCCAGTGCCTCGCCCAGGGTGGAGACCGTGGTGCCCGTCAGCACGGCCATGGTGCTGACGACTGCCTCCTTTGCGGAAAAGCCCGTAATGAGAGCCGTAGAGGCGCGCCAGTCGGTAAAGCCCAGCGGCGCGAACACGGGCGCAATGACCCTGCCGATGCCCGCCAGCATACTGGCGGAGCTGTCCGCCACCACGTTGAGGCGGATGTCGAAGGACTGCAAAAACCAGATGATGATGGTGGCCACAAAAATGACCGTGAACGCGCGGGTGAGGAAGTCTTTGGCCTTGTCCCACAGCAGCAGCCCCACACTTTTGGGGCTGGGAAGACGGTAGTTGGGCAGCTCCATCACAAAGGGCACCGGATTGCCGCGGTACATCGTATTTTTCATCAAAAGGCCGATCAGCACCCCGATGACCATGCCCATCACATACAGCAGAATCATCACCAGAGCGCCGTTTTGGGGGAAGAACGCCGCCGTGAACACCGCATAGATGGGCAGCTTGGCGGAACAGCTCATGAAGGGCGTCAGCAGGATGGTCATTTTCCGGTCCCGGTCGCTGGATAGCGTGCGCGTGGCCATGATGGCCGGAACGCTGCACCCGAACCCGATGAGCATGGGCACAAAGCTGCGCCCGGAAAGGCCGATCTTGCGCAGCAGCTTGTCCATAACAAAAGCCACGCGCGCCATGTAGCCGGAATCTTCCAGAATGGAAAGGAAGAAAAACAATGTTACGATAATGGGCAGGAAGCTGAGCACGCTGCCCACGCCCGCAAACACGCCGTCGATGATGAGGCTGTGCACCACGGGGTTGATGCCGTAAGCGGTGAGGCCGCGGTCCACAAGAGACGTCACAGCATCGATGCCCAGCGAGAGCAGGTCGCTCAGCCAGGTGCCGATGACGCCGAACGTCAGCCAGAAGATCAGAAACATGATGCCCAGAAAAATGGGGATGGCCGTGTATTTGCCTGTCAGCACGCGGTCCAGCCGCATGCTGCGCAGATGCTCCTTGCTTTCTCCCTTTTTCACCACGGTCTGGGCGCACAGCTTTTCAATGAACGCATAGCGCATATCGGCCAGCGCGGCTTCGCGGTCGGTGCCGAGCTCGGCTTCCATTTCCGCGACGGTGTGGCCGATGAGCTCCACCTCATTTTCCGAAAGGCGCAGCATGTCCATCATGGGCTTGTCGCCCTCCACCAGTTTTGTGGCGGCAAAGCGCATGGGCACGCCTGCGGCCTCGGCGTGGTCCTCCACGATGTGCGCCAGCGAATGGATGCAGCGGTGCACCGCGCCCGAACAGAAATCCTGCCGCTTGGGCAGCATTTTCAGCTGTGCGGCGCGCAGCGCGTGCTCGATCAGCTCGTCGATGCCCTCGTTTTTCGCGGCGGAGATGGGAACCACGGGTACGCCCAGCTCCTCCTCCAGCTTGTTTACGTCCACAGTGTTGCCGTTGGCGCGCATTTCATCCATCATGTTCAGCGCGATGACCATGGGAAGGTTCAGCTCGATGAGCTGCATGGACAGGTAAAGGTTTCGCTCGATGTTGGTGGCGTCCACGATGTTGATGATACCATCCGGCTTTTCCTTGATGAGGAAATCCCGGGTGACGATCTCCTCGCTGGTGTACGGTGAAAGGGAATAGATGCCGGGCAGGTCCACCACGGTGGCCATCTCGCACACGGCGGGAGCCGGCGTTTTGGGATGGCCCCAGCTGCGGGGACCGTGGCGGTGTTCGCAGGTATTATGTCCGCGGATGACGCCCTCTTTTTTGTCCACTGTGACGCCCGGAAAGTTGCCCACATGCTGGTTGGAGCCCGTGAGCTGG
>ENA-ORTH01000163-ORTH01000163.1-human-gut-metagenome-genome-assembly--contig:-NODE-163-length-84517-cov-6.033104_pt1 | contig 84517 bp, 77 predicted proteins | sample MGYA00241914_ERZ509192 | MGnify/ENA primary metagenome ERZ509192 (study PRJEB26280, sample SAMEA2338826) | human gut metagenome | biome: human gut; feature: human-associated habitat; material: faeces...
CCGCCTCGCGGTGAAATTCCTTATTGCGGCGTGCGCATCCTTAACGGAGCGTTTTTATAATAAGAAAAAGCTTTCACGCATTAGCGTGACAAGGTCTTTCCTATTACATAAAAAAGAATCTCAATGAATGAGATTCTTTTTTACTTTTGCCATTTCTTCATTGTTCGCCACGAAAACACACTTTCATGACAGCAGATAACTCATCATATCCCAGCCATGCCCCTTTTGAATTCCTCCTGCCTGGGCCTCTCTTTCATTGTAATTCCAAGTCTCTTTTCTCTTCCTGCTGCTGTCATAGAGCATATATGGAACCGGGTCTGACACATGCGTGCGCAGACGGATAGGCGTCGGGTGATCGGGCATCACCAGCATCCGATAATCTTCACCGCTGGCATCCAAGCCCTCCTTCACAATCTTGATGACTCTCTGGTCCAGATTCTCAATGGCCTGAATCTTTCTCTCCACGCTTCCCTGGTGCCCCATCTCATCCGGCGCCTCCACATGGATATAGGCAAAATCGTAGTCTTCCTTCGTCAGAGCATCTACTGCCGCCTGGGCCTTACCCTCATAATTCGTGTGAAGGCCACCATTAGCTCCCTCCACGATTTTCCGGTCCATCTTTGCTCCCACGGCAATCCCCTTCAACAGATCGACCGCCGAAATCATAACTCCTTTTTTGTGGTAGATATCTTCAAAGGCATCCAGCGCCGGCCTCGTGCCCGCGCCCCAGAACCAGAAGCTGTTCGCCGGGTTCAATCCCTTTGCTTTGCGTTCTAGGTTCAGTGGATGGTTTTTCAAGATTTCATAGCTTCTCTCCTGCATTCTGCGCAGAATCGGGTCTTCAGGCAGATGCTGGCCAATCACCTGTGTCAATACATCGTGCGGAGGCACCAATTCCAGAACCTGGCCATTCTCCCATACCATACAGTGGCGGTAACTGGTTCCCACATAAAACTTATAGGTATCATTTTCCAGCTCTTTGCAAACGGCATCCATCAGAATTTTCGCGTCCTCCGTACTGATCTCTCCTGAACTGTGATCTACAATCTTCTGCTGCTCATAAGGGCAATCTTCTTCCGTCAGCGTCACAATATTACACCGGTAGACTACATCTGTATCCTTCATATCCACACCGATACTTAATGCCTCCAGCGGAGAACGCCCCGTGTAATACTTCCTCGGGTTATAGCCTAGCACCGACAAGTTCGCCGTATCACTTCCAGGACTCATGCCCTCTGGGATAGTACGTACCATCCCAATCTCAGACATTTTTGCCAGCTCATCCATCACCGGAGTTTTCGCTGCCTCTAGAGGCGTCTTTCCTCCTAGTTCCTCAATAGGCTCATCCGCCATGCCATCTCCCAATACTACCACATATTTCATAGCCTTCTATCTCCTCAATCTTTTACACGGATTGTCTGAGCAACCTTGCCCAGTTCCTCCACCTTCTTCTGAAACTCTCCGTAAGTCATTTTCCAAGTAATAAATCCAATCTCACCGTCAACGATACCTTCTACCACCTGCTCCACATTTCCAAAAACAGCCTCGACATCTTTTTCTGTTCCCTGATGCCGCACAAAATAGCGTTCTTCAACATTATCTACACTCATCAGGTCCATTTTTTCTTCACTCAGGCCATACATCACATTTTTATTCAGGTTTTTGGCCTCCTCAATGATATCCGCCACAACAGCACTGGCTGTCGGCAATTTTCCTGCCCCGCTTCCATAGAACATCGCGTCTCCCAGCATATTACCATGCACAAAAATGCCATTGAAAACATCGTTCACACTGTAAAGCTGACTGGATGGACCCACCAGGTACGGGGCCACCTGTGCATACACCTGATCTCCTACTTTACGGCTGGTTCCCAACAACTTCACTGTCATCCCCAACTCTTTCGCATACTTCATATCCATCGCAGTGATCTTCGTAATTCCTTCCGTGGGAATCTCCTGAAAATCCACGAACTTTCCATAGGCCAAAGACGATAAAATCGCGATCTTACGGCATACGTCATGGCCTTCGATATCCGCCGTCGGGTCTGCTTCCGCATAGCCCTTTTCCTGAGCCTCTTTCAGTACCTCATCGAAATCACACCCCTCAGTACTCATCTTATAGAGCATGTAGTTTGTCGTTCCGTTCAAGATACCCGTAATTTCATCAATCACCTCTGCTGTCAGTGCATTGTTCAACGGCCGGATAATCGGAATTCCGCCTCCACAGCTAGCCTCAAATAAGAAGTTAATGTTCTTCTCTCTGGCAATCTTAGACAGCTCAACACCGCACTGAGCAACCATCGCTTTGTTAGAGGTGGCCACCGATTTACCCGCCTCTAACGCACGCTTCGCAAAAGTGTGCGCAGGCTCAACACCGCCCATCACCTCCACTACAATATCCACGTCTGGGTCGCTGATAATCTTTTCATAATCATGTACCAATACTTCCTCTACCGGATCCCCTGGAAAATCTCTTAAATCCAGTACATATTTGACATGAATCTCATCTCCGGTTTTTTCCTTGATACTGTCACGGTTTGTCTTTAACACCTCATAAACTCCGCTTCCCACTGTACCGTAACCTAAAATTGCAACTTGAATCATAATTTCCTCCGTTCCGTACGTACTCTATGCGCACGCCTTTCATTTGTAATATAGAGCGGATAGGAGAAGGAAAACTTCTCCTATCCCTTGTGATACTTCGGGCATCCCAGCAGGTCTTCGCTCCGCTATGGTCCGTGCTAGACGCGTGCCGGGCTTATCGCGCAGACAACGAGTGAAAGGATTTTAAAAAACCCTCTCACCCGCTGTCACTCTCTGCCTAAAATTTTTAAATAATGAATGCCCTCACAGCGTTCTATGGCTTCCACCATCGCCTGCGCATCACCTTCATTCGGTAATATGGCCACACTCAAAGTCAGAGTAGCAACCCCACTGATTGGAATACTCTGATGAATTGTCAGAATATTTCCGTGATACTGGGCAATCATTTGCAGCACACTGGACAACAATCCCGGCTCATCATCCATGGAGATGATAAAGGTAAGAGTCTTTCCTCTAGTCTCCTCGTGGAAAGGAAAGATATCATCCTTATACTTATAAAAAGAACTGCGACTGATTCCCACCTGCTCCGTGGCATCCTGAACCGTCTCTACCTTTCCCATGTCTAAGAGCTTCTTGGCCTCAACCACCTTAATCAAAACTTCCGGCACTGCTCTCTCTTTGACTACATAGTATTTTTTCTTCTCTGATTCTTTTCCCATATTATCTTCCTTTGTTTGTCTGTTAAAAACAAATGTTTACACTAGGAAGATAGTAGCATAGAATTTCTATTTCTGCAAGTCTTTTTTCGACAATGCTATCCATTTCAAATAGGCATTGATAAATAGGTCAATGTTCCCGTCCATCACAGAATCCACATTCCCGGTCTCCTCGCTGGTTCTATGATCCTTTACCATGGTGTACGGCTGCATAACATAAGAACGAATCTGATTTCCCCAGCCGATCTCCGTCACCTCGCCTCGAATTCCAGAGAGCTTTTCTTCATTCTCCTGCTGCTTCAGCAGGTACAGCTTTGCTTTCAGCATCTGCATAGCTTTGTCTTTGTTCATGTGCTGAGAACGTTCATTCTGACACTGCACCACAATGCCAGTTGGCAGGTGCGTGATTCGAATTGCCGAGGATGTTTTATTGATGTGCTGCCCACCGGCACCACTGGACCGATAGGTATCCACACGAATATCGTCATCCCGTATCTCCACATCCACATCTTCCTCGATATCCGGCATCACATCGCAAGACACAAAGGAAGTCTGCCTCTTGCCCGCCGCATTAAACGGAGAAATACGCACCAGACGATGAACTCCTTTTTCAGATTTTAAATACCCATAGGCATTCTCTCCCCGTACTTCAAAGGTCACCGACTTGATTCCCGCCTCGTCTCCGTCTAGATAGTCCAGAACTTCCAAAGAAAATCCCTTCTTATCTGCCCAACGGGTATACATCCGGTAGAGCATACTCGCCCAGTCGCAGGACTCAGTTCCTCCTGCTCCGGCGTGAAGCGTCACAATGGCATCGTTACTGTCATACTCACCAGACAGCAAAGTCTTCACACGAATGTCATCGAAACTCTTCTGAAACTCGTCCAACATCTCCTGAATCTCTGGGATCAAATCTGGGTCGTTTTCCTCGTATCCCATTTCAATCAGCGTCTCCATGTCCTCCATCTGTGTCCTCAGATTCTCATACGTCTGGAGATCATCCTTCATGTACTTTAATTCTTTCATCTTTTTCTGAGACTCCTCTGCATCATCCCAGAAATCAGGAGCTTCCATCTCCCTTTCTAATTCTTCGATTCGCTTTTCCTTGTTAGCCAAGTCAAAGTGAATCCCTCACTTCCACTAATGGTCCTGCATATGTGCTCAAAATAGATTTGAACTGATCTAACTCAACCACAGCTTCACCTTCTTTCTTAAATTTTAGGCTTATCAAGCCTCATTTTCTATTATACGTCTTTCCCTAAAGAGGGTCAACTAAAAGAAAGACCTGAAGATTCACTCTTAGCAAATCTTCAGATCTTCTCATATCCTCGTGGATAACTTTTCTCTATGATACAAAAAAGCTCTCATCCAGATAAATGTCTTCCACAAACTGAATCTCTCTATTTCTCTTCCCGCAGGCCCTCCAGTCCGTCTGAAATTCCATATCTTCTAGACTCACATCCAAAAGTCCTACCTGCACACGATCCTGGGGTTCTCCAGCAAAATAACACGCATCCACCAGATAATTAGCAAACGCGCCAATTTTCCCCTCCCCTGCCTCTTTTGAGGCGCACTCTGGCTGAAAGATTTTCATCCGCGCTTTTCCATTTTCCAAAATTGGCCCGTACAGCACACTATCGCCACCAATTCCCAGACTGCGGCGGCAAATCAACTCTACCTTCTTACCCGCCAGCAATTCCTGATTCTGATTGGGGTCCAAAATCAGACAGTCCGTCCCCTGTCCCTGATAACGGCTCATTTTAATGCGATGATCACACATTCTCTCATCTTCTTTCCACACAATCTTCCGCCTGCTGGCGGCTCCTTCATTGACAAAGACCAGTTCTCGGTCTACTCTACCTATCATTTACAAGTTACATTTTTTCACAGTTAAAAAAGATATTTATTTAATTAACAATAGTATACAACATTTTTCTCATAAGTATATGGGATTTTATGCTTGATATATTGCAAAAAATGCTGTAATCTCAAAATATAATATTTTAATAGAACTCGAACACCCGCCGTTTTTCACAGCTATCAAAGACAAGGAGAACCTTCATGGACGACAAAAACCTCGAGAAAAAGGCTGGCTATCTGCTTCAAGATTTTCGCCTGTTTCATATTCAGGATCAGCTTTCCAAAGAATTTGAGTTTCACTATCACGATTTTCACAAAATCATTTTCTTTTTATCCGGGAATGTCACCTATCAGATCGAAGGAAAATCTTACTATCTGAAGCCCCAGGATCTTCTCCTGGTGAACCAGTATGCCCTGCATAAGGCCGAAGTGGCCCCCACGGTGCCCTATGACAGAATCATTCTCTGGATACGCCCTGATCTTCCCCATCTTATACAAGGAGACGACCTCTATTCTTGTTTCCGCAAGGCCTCTGACCGCAGCTTTAACCTCATACGACTGCACGAAGAGCTACAGCGCCAACTTCAGGATTTATTTCTACATTTAGAGAAAGTTTCCAAATCCCAGGAATTCGGTGCCTCCCAGCTTAACCAAGCCCTGTTTGTCCAGCTCATGGTCTACCTGAACCGAATTTTTCTAGAGAAAAAGTATATACAAGACCAGGAATCTTATTCCTGCGACAAACAAATTCAAGATCTGCTGCGCTACATCAATCACAACCTGTCTGATGATCTCAGTATTGAAATACTCTCTCAGAAATATTATTTGAGCAAATACCACTTGATGCGCAAGTTCAAGGCCCAGACCGGTTACACCTTACACAGCTACATTCTCCAAAAACGCCTGCTGCTGGCGCGCACTTTGATTCAGCAAGGCATATCTATAACCACTGCCTGTACCCAGAGCGGTTTCGGTGACTACACCACTTTTTCACGGGCTTATAAAAAACAGTTTCATGTGACACCCAGCAGCCACAGTCCTCTCGGCGTAACCAAAGTACGCAAGCCCACTTCAACTCCTCCTTCTCCCCAATTTTGAGAAGCGCAGTCCCACTTTGCGCGCTTCCGCAACACTGCTTTGCGATGCACTACTTTATGGCGGTATGTGATCCTTAGCGGAACGTTTATGTAATAGGAAAGAGCTTTCACGCATTATCTTGACAAGGTCTTTCCTATTACATAACAGATAAAATTTCATTTTCCTCTTGTCACACAAACTAATATCCGCTACAATGGAATTAAATCTTGACAAAAATACTGCATTTTATTTTGTTCCAAGAGGAGGTCATTTATGAGAACCTATTATGAGATACTCGGCGTCTCACCAGATGCCAGCCAGAAAGAAATCAAAGCCGCCTACCGCAAGCTCGCAAAAAAGTATCATCCGGACACCTCTCCTCAATCGGAGGAAATCACAAAAAAATTTCAAGAAATCTCAGAAGCCTATTCTGTCCTGTCAGATAAAGAAAAAAGACGCCAGTATAACTATATGGGTCACTCTGCCTACAAAAATAGTTACCACAGCACTCACACTTCCGCTGCTTCTCATGCTAAGGACGGCCATTGTGGTGCCTGCTCAGAAGGACGCCAGGAGGAGGACGAAGGACCGCCTGAGAAGAGTATACGCATCGCAGTCTGGCTAGATTTGGAGGAAACACTTCACCCTGTGCGAAAAACCGCTATCTATACTGAGAGAATCCCCTGTCCTCACTGCCAGGGTGAACAGGCTAATATCCCGTCCACAGAATGTCCCGACTGCCATGGTACTGGACGCAAAGTCCAGTATCAAACCCAGTGGGGCCACACCACCTCCACCAAGACTTTCTGCAGCCGCTGCAAAGGCACCGGAAAAGTGCCTGCTCAGCGCTGTCCTCAGTGCAACGGCTTAGGGTATGTGGAAAAAACCTGGACGTTTCATGTCCGTCTGCCAGGCGGTACCTATGAGCGTGAATTCTTCTTTCTGGAAGATGTTCTTGAAAACGAGACCGATTTTATTAATATCCACCGAGAAAAAGACCCGTCCCGCCTGTATGTGGTCATCATTCTTCTGAAAGAGAAGGAAGGATACCACCGGCAGGGCTTTCATTTATACACAGACCTGGATATTGACTTTCCGACACTGGTACTGGGAGGAACCATCCCTATTCCCACAATCGAAGGAACATTGCTCTACGACCTTCCTCCCGGAATACAGAACCAAAAACTACGCCTGATAAACCACGGACTAATTCGTCCCAACAAAATGGGCGGCCGAGGTGACCAGTATGTACGCCTGCACATTCAGATTCCACAAAACCTGTCAGATCTACAGAAATCTACCCTGGAGGCTTTTCGCAATGCAATGAATGTACACTCCTGAGTAAAGTAACTCGCCCACTTCAGCGTAACAAGGTCTATAACAAAGCGGGTAAGCCCACTTCAACTCCTTCTTCCCCTCAATCTTTGAGGGGCCCCTCCCACTTCGCTCGCCGCCGCAACACCGCAAAGCGGTGAAATTCCTCATTGCGGCGTGCGCATCCATAGCGGAGCGTTTGTGTAATAGGAAATACATTCACACATTAGCGTGACAATGTCTTTTCTATTACATAAAAGAGCCCCCAAAAACAGCAAAACACCTGTTTTTGGGGGCCTATTCATTATTTATTTCTGCCGCAGCACTGTTTATACTTCTTACCGCTTCCACACGGACACGGATCGTTAGGATAGACCTTCTCACTGGTACGCTGCACCGGTTTCTTTGGGCCGCTGTTATCCTTATTGGTCCCTGTCACCTGAGCCACCTGTTCTCTCTCGATCTTCTGTTCCACATGAACATGATACAACAGACGAACCGTATCCTCCTGAATACTATTCGTCATGGAATTGAACATCTCATAAGCGCTCATCTTGTACTCCACAACCGGGTCTCTCTGTCCATATGCCTGTAGGCCAATTCCCTGACGAAGCTGTTCCATATCATCAATATGGGACATCCATTTATTATCAATCACTTTCAGCAGAATGACTCGCTCTAGCTCTCTGAGCTGCTCAGCTTCCGGGAACTCCGCTTCTTTCAGCTCGTAGAGCTTCACAGCTTCCTCTTTCAGTTGATGCTTCAGCTCATTCTTTTTCATCCCTTTAACTCGCTCTTGCGTCAGAGGCTTCAGAGGAATAATCGGTGTAATCACAGAGTTCAGCTCTTCCAAATCCCACTCTTCAGAATCCACATCCTCTGAAAAGCACATATCTACCGTATTGTCCACAATATCCGTAATCATATGGTAGATCGCATCGCGCATATTGTCTCCATCCAGCACACGGCGTCTCTCTTTGTAGATGATCTCTCTCTGCTCGTTGTTCACCTGATCGTAGTCTAGCAGGTTTTTACGGATACCAAAATTGTTGCCCTCAATCTTCTTCTGGGCCTTCTCAATGGCATCAGACAACATCTTGTGCTCAATCTGCTCATTCTCTTCCACTCCCAAGGATGTAAAAACCTTCATCAGACGCTCAGAACCGAACAGACGCATCAAATCATCTTCCAGAGAAATATAGAATCTAGACTCTCCTGGGTCACCCTGACGTCCAGAACGTCCGCGAAGCTGATTGTCAATACGTCTAGACTCATGGCGCTCTGTACCGATGATCTTCAGACCACCGGCCTCCCTAGCCACATCGTCCAGTTTAATATCGGTACCACGTCCTGCCATGTTCGTGGCGATCGTCACCGCATTTGCTTGTCCAGCCTGAGCCACAATCTCAGCCTCCAGCTCGTGGAATTTCGCATTCAACACATTGTGGGCAATTCCCTCTCTTTTCAGCATCTTGCTCAGGAGCTCAGAAGTCTCAATCGTGATGGTTCCCACCAGAACCGGCTGCTGCTTCTCATGGGCTTTTTTAATTTCCTCGATAACAGCACGGTATTTTTCTTTTTTGGTCATATAGACCGCATCATCTAAGTCTTTACGCTGTACTGGAACATTCGTCGGAATCTCTACCACGTCCATTCCATAGATATCGCGGAACTCCTTTTCTTCTGTCAGGGCAGTACCTGTCATACCAGATCTCTTTTTATACTTATTAAAGAAGTTCTGGAAAGTGATCGTAGCCAGTGTACGGCTTTCCCTCTTTACCTTCACATGCTCCTTCGCCTCAATCGCCTGGTGCAGACCGTCGGAATAACGGCGTCCTGGCATAATACGGCCTGTGAATTCATCAACGATTAGAATCTCGTCGTCCTTTACCACGTAATCCTGATCTTTGAACATCAGGTTATGGGCGCGCAGGGCAAGAATAATATTATGCTGAATCTCCAAGTTCTCAGGATCTGCCAGATTCTCAATGTGAAAGAATTTCTCTACTTTTTTCACACCTTCCTCTGTCAGATTCACAATCTTATCCTTTTCATTGACGATATAATCTCCGGTCTCCTCAATTTCCTCGCCCATGATAGCCGCCATCTTTGTCATCTCGCCACTGGCTTCCCCGCGCTCTAGCTGTCTTGCCAGTATGTCACACACCTCGTAGAGTTTCGTGGACTTTCCGCTCTGACCTGAAATGATCAGAGGAGTTCTCGCCTCATCAATCAACACAGAGTCCACCTCGTCGATGATCGCATAGTGCAAAGAACGCTGTACAAGCTGCTCTTTATAGATGACCATGTTATCTCTCAGGTAGTCAAATCCCAGCTCGTTGTTCGTCACATAGGTAATGTCACAGGCATAGGCTTCTCTTCTCTCGTCACTCTTCATGCTGTTCAACACACAGCCAACTTTCAATCCGAGAAATTCATGAACCTTTCCCATCCATTCCGCATCACGGTGTGCCAGATAATCGTTGACAGTGACAATGTGAACGCCTTCTCCTTCCAACGCATTTAAATAGGCTGGAAGAGTGGACACCAAGGTCTTTCCCTCACCGGTCTTCATCTCAGCGATTCGTCCCTGATGAAGAATAATTCCACCGATGAGCTGCACCCGGTAGTGTTCCATATTCAAAACTCTCTTGGCAGCTTCTCGGACGGTAGCATATGCCTCAGGTAAAATATCGTCCAGAGTCTCCCCTTCCGCCAAACGATTTTTGAACTCTCTAGTCTTTCCTTTCAGTTCTTCATCGCTTAGTTTCTGCATTTCCGGCCGCAGAGCTTCAATTTTATCCACGAGTCCGGAGATTCTCTTGACCTCTCTCTCGCTCCTTGTTCCAAAAACTTTCGAAAGTACACTCATATATTGAACTCCTAAACTATCTGAATTTACAAAACTATCTATATTCTATCACTTTCCCTTTATGAAAACAATAAATAAATATTGAACAATCTGTAACAACAAACGCCACCCAAGCAACCTCTTCATCACAGAACGCCTATCTTCTCATAGCACAAAAATACCGCACAGCCCGCGTCTGGACACTTCCGTGCACTCCCGCTGACTGTGCGGCTCTCCTTACTTATCCGATCTTTAATACTCTGGCTCAATCAGACCATACGTATTTCCTTTTCTCTTATAGACCACATTCACCTGGTCAGTCTCCGCATTACAGAATACGAAGAAATTATGTCCCAAAAGCTCCATCTGCACACAGGCATCTTCCGGATACATGGGCTTAATATCAAATTTCTTAGTACGCTGAATCTTAACTTCGTCTTCTTCCTCGTACTCTTTTTCTATAAATGCTTTCTGGAAATGATCTCCAGCTTTCTCCTTATCTACAATTTTCGTCTTGTATTTTCGCAATTGTCTCTCGATCACCTCTTCCACCAGATCGATGGAGACATACATATCATTGCTGACCTGCTCAGAGCGAATGATGTTTCCCTTGACAGGAATAGTAACCTCAATTTTTTGTCTGCTTTTCTCGACACTCAATGTCACAATAATCTCGGTGTCCGGGGTAAAGTAACGCTCCAGTTTACCCAGCTTGTCTTCCACTGCTGTTCTCAACCCATCGGTAACTGTCAGGTTCTTTCCGCTGATAATAAAATTCATATGCCCAGCCCCTTTACTGTTTATTCACCTGAAATCCTGTTATTCCAACAAAATGTGTTCTCTTCTGAAACCTTTACTCCCAATTACTGATACCATTTTCAGAAGATCTCTCGACCGGTTACAGCCGAATCAGGTTACCTATATTATAACACAAACTTGTACAATTAACATCCTTTTTATGAACAAAAAGATAAAATTTCTGTGAATAAGAGGGGTCCTCCAAACAAATCCAGAGCACTTCCCACTGTGACATCCACCCTTCCACATCCATGCTCTTTCAATTCCTTCAAGTCCTGGAAGTTCCCCACACCACCGGCATAGGTCACAGGTCGTTCTGCATATTCGGCCAACAGCTTAACCAACTCCGTTTCTATTCCCCTGGCCTTTCCTTCCGCATCCACCGCATGCACCAAGTACTCACTACAGTAACCACCTAACTCCCGCAGCGTCTCCAAAGTAACAGGAACCTCCGTAAACTTTTGCCATCTGTCTGTCACAATATAATAGAGATCCCCTCTCTTTTTACAGCTCAAATCCAAGACCAAACGCTCTGCTCCCACCGCTTTTCGCAGCTTCTCTAGATTCTCATAGGAAATCTTTCCATCTTTAAAGACATACGATGTCACAATCACATGGCTGGCTCCGGCCTGCAAAAACTCCTCTGCGTTTTCAGCATTGATACCTCCGCCGATCTGCATTCCACCTGGATACGTGTTCAGAGCTTTTACAGCCTGCCTTTTTGTCTCTTCATAATAGGGAGAGCTGGCCGGATTCAACATAATAATATGTCCTCCCGTCAAACCGAACTCTTTATATAACTTGGCGAAAAAAAATGCGTCCTGTTCTGCCACATAATTCTCCGCAGCCCAGTCGTTCTGATCTCGTAGGCTGCTACCCACTATTTGCTTTACTTTACCGTTATGTATATCAATGCATGGTCGAAATTTCATCATTTCACTTCCTCTCATGCATTGATAATAACATGATAGACAAAAGTCCGCAAGCTATCGTCTGCTGAAAACACCCTTCCACAGATCGGCAGCATGCCAACCTTTTTACTATTCAGCTACGTTGTTGTCTTTCGTCTCTTTGGTCGTCTTGTTGTCATCCGTAGTCGTTCCGTCATCCTCACCATCGAAAGCATCACCTACAGCATCTCCTACATCCTCAACAGCATCTCCGACACCGTCACCTAAATCTTTGACACCATCACCCAGATCTTCAGAAGGAGTATCTACATCTTTGTCTGTATCTTTGTCTGTAGTTCCCTCCGTCGTATTCTCATCCATGGTGTCATTCTCATCGGTAGTCTCATCCGTCGTCTCCTGATCTTCTGTCACTGTTCCATTCTGATCGTCTTTCTCAGAGGCATCTCCACATCCGGCTGCCAGAGCAAGTACCAAAACCATACCACTGCAAAGTAAAAGATTTTTCATTTTTTTCATATTCTCAATCTCCTTTTTCAAGTTGTACTTTCGATAAAGATAGTATGTTCCAAACCATCTTTCATTATGCAGTCTTATTTTCATCGAGCAAAATGCCATTCTCCGGAATGAATGGAAATTTTTTTAATCACTGGATACGCAGACACAATACCGTAGACATCTTATCGCGCAAAACAACAAGACCGCCCTTGACAGAATCCCCTGCCTTCGTGCGGTCTTTCTCTCTAAAAATTATATATTTTATGTCGGCACTTATATTTCAGCCATTGATTACATCTTTCATATCATATCTACCGGCTGGCTTACCAGCTAAATATTTCGCAGCTTCCACCGCACCTTTTCCGAAAACAGCCTTGGAATACGCAGTGTGTTTAAACTCGATCACCTCGTCCGGCCCTGCGAAAATAATCTCATGCTCTCCCACGATGCTTCCACCTCGAACCGCACTAATTCCAATCTCTTTTTCATCTCTCTTTTGTCTCACCTGGCTTCGATCATAGACATAATGATATTTATGGTCCATTGCCTCGTTCAAACTGTCTGCCAATGCAAGTGCAGTCCCGCTAGGCGCATCCACTTTAAGGTGATGATGCCGTTCCACAATCTCCATGTCAAAGCCCGCCGTAGCCAACACCTTTGCCGCCTCCTGAATTAATTTAAACAAAGTATTAATTCCCAGAGACATGTTCGCAGACTTCATAATCGCCACTTTTTTGCTGATCTCGTCTACCTTCGCATTCTGCTCCTCACTGAGCCCTGTAGTACATAATACTAACGGAATTCCTCTCTTGGCGCTGTAATCCATTAGAGCATCCACTGCCTTTGCGTTAGAGAATTCAATGATAGCATCCGCATCCACCTGACAAGAATCCAAATCAGTAAATACCGGATAACCATTTTCTCTGTTGTCCATCATATCAATTCCGGCTACAATCTCAGCATCCGCATCCTGAGCCACCAATCCGCTGATTACTTGCCCCATATGGCCGTTGCAGCCATGCATAATAATTCTCGTCATCTCAGCCATCCTCTCTTATGCCAGTTTGATCCCGAAATCAATCATGGCTTTTTCCAGCCTCTTCAAATTGGCAGGCTCCATATCCGTCAGAGGCAGACGCAGCGGTCCTGCATCCTTCCCCATCAGGTTCAATGCTGCCTTCACCGGAATCGGATTTACCTCACAGAATAAAGCTTCCACCAGCTCTATGGCTCGAAGCTGAATCTCACAGCTACCCTTTACATCGCCTTCCAGATATTTTGCAACCATATCGTGGGTCTCCTGAGGAGCTACGTTGGACAAAACTGAGATCACACCTTTGCCTCCCAAAGACAGAAGCGGTACCACCTGATCGTCATTTCCTGAGTACAAATCAATACAGCCATCTGCCAAAGACATCAGTTTTGCGATCTGAGAAATATTTCCTGAAGCTTCCTTGATCGCCACAATATTTTCCACATTTCTAGCCAATGATACCGCTGTCTCTGGCATAATATTACAACCAGTACGGCTAGGTACATTATACAGAATAATCGGAATAGACACGGCATTGGCTATCGCAGTGAAATGTGCAATCAACCCATTCTGCGTCGCTTTGTTATAGTATGGAGTCACCAGCAAAAGCGCATCCGCTCCATAGGACTCAGCTTCCTTTGACATCATGATCGCTGTCTCCGTACAGTTTGAACCTGTTCCCGCAATAACCGGTACTCTCTTTGCTACCTTATCAACTGTATATTTGATTGCCGAAAGATGCTCTCCATGCGTCAGAGTGGAGGACTCTCCGGTCGTCCCGCAGATGATGATCGCATCTGTGTGATTCTCAATCTGAAATTCAATCAATTCACCAAGTTTATCGTAATTCACCTCACCTGTCGGAAGCATTGGGGTTACAATCGCTACACCTGCACCAGTAAAAATTGCCATAATTTTCTCCTCCTTAATGATAATATGTACTCTCAGAATCTCTTCGTTCAGGAACAAAACGTGCGCATCCGCAACGGAACGTTTATGCTATAAGAAACGGCTTTCACTCACCAGCTTGACAAGAGCTTTCCTATAACATAAAAAGAGGCCGACCTTTTGCCCGCCTCTAAAGAATCTAATCCATTATCTGATCTTTAGATAGCGCACCATCTTACGATGACAGTCACACAGCTCTTAACTGTATGCCCAAGAACCACCAAAACAGGCTGGCAATCCTTTCGGCGTTTTTTCCTTTCCTCTGTTTTCTTCTGTGCCTGCCACATCCAACAGATTACTAATAAAAAACGCAACCTCTATCTTTCTTAACTGTGATTTCTGTAACTATAGCATGCTTTCCGATGATTGTCAATGCATTTATTCCGAATTTCGTTTCACAATGGGATTTTAGGTTACAGTTCAGGGCTTCAATATCCCGCGAGTTGTTTTCGTACATTTTGTACAAAAATCTAAGACATACTCGCGCCAAACTACTGTTTACAGCAGTTTGTGTGCATCGCATAGCGTGTTACTGCTCACGAACCGCAAGTGAGTGAACAGTAAGGATTTGGGCAGCTCCAAACCGACTGAGAATTTCTCCTGCGCAAGGCCACAAACGTGCGGTCCAGTTTTCACGGAATAAGCTGTTACTATTCTCTCTCCCGCAGTACTTTTGTCTCTAGAGTTGTGATACAGTCCACCATCGGCTGAATTTCCTGGGGCATGCAATCCCCAGTCAGAACCAGATGCATCTCATCCACCAGCTCCATGAGCTTCTTCAGTTCGTCCACGGTGATAATGCCATGATCCACAACTCCAAAAATTTCATCCAGAACCAGCAGATCACACTCCTCTGTAGCTATCACTTTTTTCGCAAAATTCAGCCCATTGAGAATATTTTTCTTCTCCTCTGCTTTCTCCTGTTCACTTAAATTTTCATAATAAATTTTGGACTTCTCAAATCGGAAAATTTTTAAGTCCAATGGACTCAAATCTTCGATAAACTCCAACTCACTGCTCTCTTTACCCTTGAGGAACTGTATGATAATCACACTCTTTCCCTGGGCACATGCCCGAACACTCTGACCGAGAGCTAGCGTAGATTTTCCTTTTCCAGTACCGCAGTACACTTCTACAAGACCTTTTTTCATCGCCATTCCTTCTTAATAATCATGTGTGGTTTATCTGCGGCTTTCCAAGCACACGGATAAATTCTTCTGTTGCTCTGAATTTTCCAGTCCTCGCATGTCGCTGTCCCTATCTCATGCAATACTCCATAACAAGGATAAAACTATAAGTATGTTTTATATTACAGCAAAATCCCTAAAAATGCAAGTATTGTGCCTGTTTATTGCCAAAATCAGGAAAAGCTGCATTACGGTTCAGGCCTCCAATATCCTGCGAGGTGTTTTTGTACATTTTGTACAAAATTCCCAAATATATTCGCGCCAAACTGCTGTTTGCAGCAGTTTGTGTGCATCGCGTAGCGTGTTACTGCTCACGAACCGCAAGTGAGTGAACAGTAACAAAGCTGCCTTCGCTCTCGCAGCAGCTTTCACAAGCATGCTTGCTCCTTCCTCTGCCTTCGCTTCGGCGCATGGCTGAACTGTTATTCCAAATATTCTAACTTGCTGACGGAGACTTCGTAGGCGGTTCGCTTTTCAGTTTCGTTCTCACCGATCTTTTTCATATAGTCGCGGCTTTGAATCCGCCCCCAGATCAGCACATGTCCGCCCACCTCAAAAGCTGACGCATAGCGTGCATTTCTTCCCCAGCATATGCAGGGTATGTAGTCAGACTTTCCATACGGACGATTGACAGCCAGCAAGAGATCTGCAATCTCTCTTCCCAGAGGTGTTTTTCGATAAACCGGCGGTTTGCAAATATAGCCGTCTAGAAAAATCTGGTTCACCGTCAGGGAATCGTCTTCCTCTTCCACAAAACTTAATTCTCTTACAAACACAGACAATACCAGCCGGTTTCTCTTTTCCTCATGCCGGTTATAAGAACGAAACTGTCCGTGCACCTGGATGTACTCGCCCACATAGTCCTGAGTCACATCCACAAGTCTCTCTGAGACCATCAGCGGAATTCTGTCTTCCGAGTCGCTCAGTCTTTTCACCAGCAGTTCCAATGTGTAGAACCCCTCTCCAAATACCTGGTGACTAAACGTAAATTCCGTTGAAATTTTTCCCATAATGGATACTTGATTGTTTTCAATAATCTTATCTGCCATGATTGATAGTTCCCCTTCCTCTTAATAGTACCATAGGTCATCTCTGACGGCATCGGCGATACCGTCCCCGTTTTTACGGTTTTCTATATATGTGTATTAACGGGATTGCATTTTTAGAACCAAAAATAATTTTTTTTTGAAGGACCTTGTAATCTTTAAAAAATATGGTACACTTTAGGGGTTGACTCCATTCAATAAGTAGAAAAATATTATGTACAGGTTCACTTTACATGCCTGTACCCTAACAATAGCAAGCAATTATCTGTTGTTAAAGAAAGGATATTAAATTATGAAAATCAAACGCGAAGACGTGAGAAACGTGGCGATTATTGCTCACGTTGACCATGGCAAAACTACCCTGGTAGACGAACTGTTAAAACAAAGCGGTGTGTTTCGGGAAAACCAGGAAGTCAAGGAACGTGTCATGGACTCCAATGATCTGGAAAGAGAACGTGGAATTACTATTCTCTCCAAAAACACTGCCGTCTATTATAAAAATACAAAAATCAATATTATAGATACACCTGGACATGCTGATTTCGGCGGCGAGGTTGAACGTGTCCTTAAAATGGTTGACGGCGTAATCCTTCTGGTGGATGCTTTTGAAGGTGCCATGCCACAAACAAAATTCGTGTTAAAAAAGGCCCTAGAGCTAGATCTACACGTGATTGTCTGTATCAACAAAATCGACCGGCCTGAGGCACGCCCCAACGAAGTCATCGACGAAGTTCTAGAACTGCTCATGGACTTGGAAGCTTCCGATGAACAACTGGACTGTCCTTTCCTTTATGCCTCAGCAAAAGCAGGACACGCCGTATTGGATTTAAATGACGCCCCTAAAAACATGGTTCCTCTCTTTGAGACCATCCTAAACTACATTCCTGCCCCAGAAGGAGACCCCGATGAGCCAACTCAGGTTCTGATCAGCACCATCGACTACAACGAGTATGTAGGCCGTATCGGCGTCGGAAAAGTAGAGCAAGGAACTATCCACGTCAACCAGGATGTCATTATTGTAAATGAACACAACCCTGATAAAAAAGCCCGGGTAAAAATCAGCAACCTCTACGAATTTGACGGTTTAAACAAAGTGGAAGTAAAAGAAGCCCAGATCGGTTCCATCGTCGCAATCTCCGGAATCGCAGATCTTCACATTGGAGATACCATCTGCGACCCAGAACATCCATCTCCGATTCCTTTCCAGAAGATCTCTGAGCCGACCATCTCCATGAATTTCATGGTCAACGATAGTCCTCTGGCGGGACTGGAAGGAAAATATGTTACCTCCCGTCATCTCCGCGACCGCTTGATGAGAGAGCTGAACACCGATGTCAGTCTTCGTGTGGAAGAGACTGACACCACAGAGTGTTTTAAAGTTTCCGGACGGGGCGAGCTCCACCTCTCCGTCCTGATCGAGAATATGCGCCGCGAGGGTTACGAGTTTGCAGTCAGCAAAGCAGAAGTTCTGTACCACGAGGATGAGCGCGGAAAGCGCCTGGAACCCATGGAAATCGCCTATATCGACGTTCCTGAAGAATTTTCAGGTTCCGTAATTCAAAAGCTCAGCGAGAGAAAGGGGGAGCTCCACGGAATGAGTCTGCTCAGTGACGGCTCCTCCCGCCTGGAATTCTCTATTCCGGCCCGCGGTTTAATCGGATTCCGCAATGAATTTCTGACGATCACAAAGGGAAATGGAGTCCTAAACACAATCTTCGATGGCTATGGTCCCTATAAAGGCGATCTTCAATACCGCAAACAAGGCTCTCTCATCGCATTTGAAGCCGGCGAGGCAGTTACTTACGGTCTTTTTTCAGCACAGGACAGAGGTACTCTTTTCATCGGCCCCGGTGAAAAAGTCTACTGTGGAATGGTAATCGGTCAGAACGGTAAAGCAGAGGACATTGAATTAAACGTATGCAAGACCAAACATCTTACAAATACTCGCTCATCCTCAGCCGACGAAGCTTTGAAACTGACTCCGCCTAAAATTTTGAGTCTCGAACAAGCTCTAGAATTCATAGATAACGACGAACTGCTAGAAGTAACCCCCACAAGCCTCAGAATCCGCAAACGGATTTTGGACCCTCGTGAGCGTAAACGTGCCAATATGAAAAATAAGTAATTACATTCTCATCACTTAAAATAATTAAGTATTTTTATACTTTCAAAAGCCATCCATAATCTCATATCCTTTTTGATTGAGTATGGATGGTTTATTTTTCCTCAATATTGATATTTAATTAACGTTATCTTATTATCAATTATGTCATATTTTCTAAAATCTTATAATCAAATCCTTTAATTTTCATGTAAATAAAAACACTTTTTTTATTAATCAAACATTGTTAAATTGATATTGACTTTTTTCACAAGATATGTCTATAATAAGCCATACAATTCAGATATCCATTTAGACATTTAATTAACAATCTTGGGAGGATAAGTTATGGCAAAAAAAGAAACCACTACACCATTCATTGATTCTGTGGAAACATTAACCGCAAAAATGGAGGATATGCGGAAAGCTCAGAAAATCTTCTCTACCTACACACAAGAACAAGTAGATAAAATTTTTCTGGCGGCAGCTACTGCTGCAAATAAAGCACGAATTCCACTGGCAAAAATGGCTGTCGAGGAAAGCGGTATGGGCCTCGTGGAAGACAAAATCATCAAAAATCACTACGCTGCTGAATATGTATACAATGCTTATCGTCACACGAAGACCTGTGGTGTAATAGAGGAAGATCCTACATATGGAATCAAAAAAATCGCAGAGCCTGTAGGGTTGATTGCAGCAGTTATCCCTACTACTAATCCTACTTCTACAGCGATATTTAAGACTCTTATTGCATTGAAAACTAGAAATGCCATCATCATCAGCCCACATCCAAGAGCTAAAAAATGTACTGCTGAGGCTGCCAAAATCGTTCTTGACGCTGCTGTGGCAGCAGGTGCTCCTGAGGGTATTATCGGATGGATTGACGTACCGTCCTTGGAACTGACAAATCAAGTTATGAAAGATGCAGACCTCATTCTGGCAACTGGAGGCCCCGGCATGGTAAAAGCTGCTTACTCATCCGGCAAACCAGCTGTGGGAGTAGGCCCTGGAAATACACCTGTCATCATCGACGATACTGCGGATATTCGAATGGCTGTTAACTCTGTCATTCACTCAAAGACTTTTGACTACGGTATGATCTGTGCTTCCGAGCAGTCCGTGACCGTCCTGGAATCCGTATACGATCAGGCCAAAGCTGAATTTCTCAGAAGAGGCTGTTACTTCCTGAATCCAGAAGAGCTGGATAAGGTTCGCTCCACCATCTTAATCAATGGCGCATTGAATGCGAAAATTGTCGGACAGCCCGCCCCAGTAATCGCTTCCATGGCTGGCATCAAAGTACCAGATAATACAAAAATTCTAATAGGTGAAGTGGAATCTGTCGATATATCCGAACCTTTTGCTCATGAGAAATTATCCCCAGTATTAGCTATGTATAAGGCTAAGACCTTCGATGAAGCGTTAGAAAAAGCAGCACAACTCGTGGCAGACGGCGGATATGGACATACATCCTCACTTTACGTAAATGTAAACGAAAAAGAGAAAATCGCAAAACACTCCGACGCTATGAAGACTTGCCGTATTCTGATTAACACTCCGTCTTCACAAGGTGGTATCGGAGATCTGTATAATTTCAAGCTGGAGCCTTCTTTGACTTTAGGTTGCGGTTCCTGGGGTGGAAACTCTGTCTCCGCAAACGTAGGAGTAAAACATCTTCTAAACATCAAGACCGTGGCAGAAAGGAGAGAGAATATGCTGTGGTTCCGCGCACCTGAGAAAGTTTATTTCAAGAAAGGCTGTACGCCGGTAGCTCTCGACGAATTAGGTACTATTATGCACAAAAAGAGAGCATTTATTGTAACAGACAGCTTCCTCTACAAAAATGGATATACCCAAAAAATTGAAGCAAAATTAGACGAAATGGGCATTGTCCACACCTGCTTCTACGATGTAGCTCCAGACCCAACTTTAGCCAGCGCAAAGGCAGGAGCAGCCGCAATGCGTGCATTTGAACCTGACTGTATCATCGCTCTGGGCGGTGGTTCCGCAATGGATGCCGGTAAAGTAATGTGGGTGCTTTATGAACATCCCGATGCAAACTTTGATGATATGGCGATGGACTTCATGGACATTCGTAAGAGAGTCTACACATTCCCGAAGATGGGTGAAAAAGCTTACTTTGTAGCAATCCCAACTTCCTCAGGAACAGGTTCCGAGGTTACACCTTTCGCGATCATTACTGACCAGGATACCGGTGTAAAATGGCCTCTAGCAGACTATCAGCTAATGCCAAATATGGCCATCGTAGACACCGACAACATGATGAGCCAGCCGAAGGGCCTGACTTGCGCTTCCGGTATTGACGTAATGACTCATGCTATTGAATCCTACGTCTCTGTCATGGCCAGCGATTACACTCAGGGCTTATCCTTAAAAGCAATCAAATTGGTATTTGACTACCTTCCAAGGGCTTACAAAGATGGTAATGACGTGGAAGCGAGAGATCACATGGCCAACGCCTCCTGCCTGGCAGGTATGGCTTTCGCCAATGCATTTTTGGGATTAAACCACTCCATGGCTCACAAACTTGGAGCTTTTCATCACCTGCCTCATGGAATCGCTAACGCTGTGATTCTCACCGAAGTTATGAAGTACAACTCTGTGGAAGTTCCTACCAGAATGGGCACTTTCCCACAGTATGAATATCCTCAGGCTCTGGCCCGCTATGCGGAAATTGGTCGTTATGTAGGTTTGACCGGAAAAGATGACCAGGAAGTCTTTAATAAATTAGTTCAGAAACTCGAAGATCTGAAAAAAGCCATTGAGATCAAGCCAAGCATTCAAGCTTATGGTATTGATGAAAAATACTTCTTTGACACTCTAGACAACATGACAGAACAGGCCTTCAATGACCAGTGTACTGCTGCAAATCCGAGATATCCTCTGATGTCTGAGATCAAAGAACTGTACACAAAATGCTACTACAATAAATAACCTTTTTGGCCGGTGAATTTCTTCACCGGCCAAGATAAAATAGACAATTCCCCTACAGAAAAAAGCCGCTGTTTTTGCAGCGGCTTTTTTCTGTACAACATGAGCAGCCTGCCAATCACAGACTGCTCATAAAGGATCATAAAATGTTTATTTAATTTATGATGGGCGCCAATGCCGATAACTCTTGTGCTGATTCCTCACACTCGGCAACTGATAGATATGGGGCTGTTCCTCGCCCCTCAACAGACGTAACCCACCGAAAGCCAAAGCCTCCATCTCATTCTCTCCCGGCAATACCTCAATAGGAGCAATGAAACCTGCATACTCTTTTACCATATCCGTAAGCATCTTGGAATTTGCTACACCGCCAGTCAGAATAATTGCATCTGTATTTCCTCTTTGAGCGACACTCAAAAGTCCAATTCCCTTGGCAATCTGATAAGCCTGAGCTCTGAATACCAGTTCTGCATGCTTATCTCCATCCTGAATCATTTTCTCAATCACACGGCAATCGCTGGTTCCCAAGTGAGCATACATACCGCCTTTGCCGCGCACTTTCTTTTTCATGTCTGCTCTCGTATAGTTGCCGGAATAACACAATTCCACCAACTGCAGACCTGGAACACTTCCTGCCCTCTCCGGCGAAAACTGTCCGTCATCGTCTCCCAGAGAATCCACAATCTTTCCTTTAGAATGCACACTGATGGAGACTCCGCCGCCCAAGTGAGCCACGATAAGGTTCAAATCTTTATAGTCCCTGCCTATAGACTTCGCATATTTCAAAGCCATCGCATGGCTATTCAGCAAATGGCAAAAACTCTGTCTGGTGATCTCCGGGATTCCTGTCACTTGCGCCACAGGAGTCAACTCTCCTCCTGTCACTGCGTCATAGATATAGGCCGGAATTCCCACAGATTCCGCACATAATTTCGCCAGCATCCCCCCTAAATTCGAGGCATGGGGAGAACTGATATCGCTTTCCAGAGCAAAAAACAGTTCATCATTCACAGTATAACCCCCCGCATGTAGCCCAGGAACTAATCCTCCTCGCCCTACAATCGCAGACAGTTCTTCCTGTTTCACTCCGTTTTTCTCTAAAAATTGCCGTATAATCTCCATTCGAAATGGAATCTGATCAGGAATTTGATCGTATTTTGCCAGTTCTGTAGTATCATGTTCTATATTTTCCTGAACAATTTTCTTCTCATCCTCATAGATCGCCAGTTTTGTGCTGGTCGAACCAGGATTAATGATTAACAGCTTATATGCCATTGTCCACCTCCGTAGGCCTGATGTCTAGAACAGCTCTTTTGCCAGCTTAGCAAACTCCGGCAAGCTGTTTTGAATACTTTCATAAGAAACACAGTAACTTAATCGAACGTATCCTGGGCAGGCAAAGGAACTTCCTGCCACCATCAGAATATTATACTTTTTAGCAGCCTCCACAAATTCTTTTTCATCCTTTGTTGGAGATTTCACAAACAGATAAAATGCTCCCTGAGGTTTTACACATTCAAAGCCCAGTTTTGTAAGACCTTCGTAGAGTGTCTTGCGGTTCCGGTCATAGTACTCCACATTAACTGCCGCATCCACACATCTTCCAACTACTTTCTGAATCAAAGAAGGAGCGTTTACGGAACCTAAAATTCGGTTAGCGATCGTAGCCGCCTGAATCACCTCATCACTGCCATCCAGTTCATCCGGGATTACCACATAGCCGATACGCTCTCCGGGAAGTGACAGAGATTTGCTGTAGGAATATCCAACGATCGTATCTTTGTAATACTTCGTCAGGTACGGAACCTCAACTCCATCATAAGCCAGCTCTCTGTATGGCTCATCTGAAATCAGGTAGATTGGATGCCCCACTTCTTTCTCTTTCTCTTCCAGAATCGCAGCCAGTTTTTTGATGGTATCCTCTGAATAGACCACTCCTGTAGGATTGTGCGGGTTATTTACGATAACTGCCTTGGTCTTCTCATTGATCTTACTCTTGAACTCTTCCAAATTCGGCTGGAATGTGGAAGTATCCGGTGATACCTCAACCAATACTCCATCATAATTCTTTACATATGCACCATATTCCAGGAAGTAAGGAGCGAATACGATTACCTCATCACCTGGGTTTAACAAAGCCTTAAAAGTAATGTTCAAACCACTAGCAGCACCTACCGTCATAATCAAGTTCTTAGCTGCAAAATTCGTGCCAAATCGTCTATTCAAGGATTCCGCAATCGACTGTCTCACATCCTCAAAACCAGCATTATTCATGTATCCGTGCAGAACAACCGGGTCCATATTTTTTACCAGATCAATGATTGTCTCCTGAACACAATCTGGTGCCGGAACGTTTGGATTCCCAATACTGAAATCAAAAACTTTGTCTTCTCCATAAAGCGCTTTCAGCCTGTTTCCTTCTTCAAACATAGCACGAATCGCAGAATTATTATTTACATAAGGTTTCATTCTTTCGGAAATCATATTATACACACCCTTCTTCATTCAAAACATATTTACTTGATACTGTTCTCCTCTCCATAGATGTCCTCATCTCCTATAAAGAGGAATCACCCTGTCCTTACGGACAAGGTGTCCCTTTCTCCGTTCGAATCTAGTATATTCACTTCTAAGCTTTCGAACGGTCACATAGCTTCCATTCCCACCTTAATAGCCTTCAAGTTCAAGTCAACAAACTGTGGTTTAATGTTGGCGCGCAGAATGCTCTCCCAGTCAATATGCTCAAGTCCCATGGATTTTATGATAGTTCCCAACAGAATAATATTGGCAGCCTTCTCATTTCCCAGACCTCTCGCCAGCTCCGTTGCATTCAGTACTGTCGCTTTTGAATGAGATTTAATGATATCCAGCACATCATCTGGATACTCTTCCTGTCCGGTAATCACAGACATAGAGTCAATCTCTTCATCATTTACAACCAATACACCGCCTTCTTTCAGATAATCCAAAGCTCTCAACGCTTCCATTTTCTCAAAAGAAACAATGATATCGGCACTGCCTTTCTCAATTACCGGAGAATAAACCACATCGCCGTAACGCACCTGTGAGGATACGCTTCCACCACGCTGAGACATTCCATGAATCTCACTCATTTTCACATCAAATCCGGCTTCCATTAAGCCCAGGGTCAGTATTTTACTGGCGAGGATGGTTCCCTGGCCACCTACACCAACTAATAAGATACTCTTTGTCATCGTCCTTAATCCTCCTTCGAAATGGCGTCTTTCCTACAGACTTGCATACATACATCACAGCCCACACACTGTGCACGGTTAATATGTACCTTCTTGTTTACTCTGTCGTAATTCAGAGCCGGGCACCCAGTTTTCAGACAAGCTTTACATCCGATACACTTCTCCGGATCAATCTTATTCTTGGTTTTAAACAGATTGTCGAATTCATCCAAATCCGCCTGTGAGAATTTCTTCAGTACACATGGCCATCTGGTAATGATTACGGAAGGCTCATCTTTGATTGCCAGACACTTATCCAGAGTTTCATCAACCTCTTTCAAATTGTTTGGATTAATAACGAAGATATGCTTGATACCAATCGCTTTCACCAGGTCCTCCAGGATAATCATACTAGCCGGCTCTCCCTTCGCGTTAAAGCCAGTACCTGGGTTCTGCTGATGTCCTGTCATTCCGGTAATACGGTTATCCAGGATAATATTGATGGTGTTGCTGTTATTGTAAACAGTGTTAATCAGGGAGTTCACGCCAGTGTGGAAGAAGGTAGAATCACCCAATACAGTTACCACACGACGTCCGGTGTCACCCATATTGAACGCTTTCTGAGCGCCATGTCCTAAGCTGATGCTGGCTCCCATACAGACAGTGGAATCCATTGCTTTATACGGAGCTCCTGCTGCCAACGTATAACAACCAATATCACCACTGATCATAATATCTTTTCTCTTTCCAAGACGGTAGAACATTCCACGGTGAGGACATCCTGCACAGAATGTAGGCGCACGGTTAATCAATTTGCTGTGATCGAATTCGATCGTCTTTGGCTTCTCTCCGCCCACTGCCGCGCGAATCACATCCGGAGTCATCTCTCCCCATTTCGGGAAAATCTCTTTTCCTACACATTCGCAGCCCTGCAGTTTTACAAACTCTTCAATATAAGGATCATTCTCCTCCAAAATATATACCTTATCTACTTTGCTACAAAAATCCTTGATCAGATTTGCAGGCATCGGGTTTGTAAAGCCCAACTTCAAGTAAGATGCCTTATCTCCCCATACTTCTTTCGCATAATAATAGCAGATACCAGATGCGATGACACCCACAGAAGTATCTCCCATCTCTACTCTGTTAAATGGAGAAGTCTCACTGTACTCTGCCAACTTTTCTAATCTCTCTTCCAACTTTACACGCATTGGTCTGGCGTGCGCTGGCAAGCAGACATATTTCTGTGGATTTTTCTCCCAATCTTTCAGCGGAATCTCCACACGGTCATGCAGTTCTACTACAGATTTAGAATGGCAGACACGAGTCGTCATACGAATCACAAATGGGGTATCATATTTTTCACCCAATTCATAAGCCGCTTTCACCATGTCAATACATTCCTGGCTGTCAGATGGCTCTAACATCGCCAATTTTGCGGCCTTTGCATAGTTACGGTTATCCTGCTCATTCTGAGAAGAATACATACCCGGCTCATCAGCTGTAATAATTACATTACCTGCATTTACTCCCATATAAGCCCAGGTAAACAATGGGTCCGCCGCTACGTTCATACCTACATGCTTCATAGATACGATACTTCTAGCGCCGCCGATTGCCGCTCCGATCGCAGACTCCATGGCAACCTTCTCATTCGGTGCCCACTCTGCATAGATCTCCTTGTAAGTGGAAATATTTTCCAGAATTTCTGTACTCGGTGTGCCTGGATAAGCTGATGCGTGACGTACACCTGCTTCATAAGCACCTCTGGCGATAGCCTCATCGCCGGTCATTAATTTTTTCATTTCCCGCTTTACCTCCTTCATTCGCTTCTTCTATTTGTTTACCATACAAGCACATGCCAAAAGTGAATAATATTTTTCTTCAAACGTCGCGCTTCTGGAATTCAGCGCGATTGGACACTTCGCTCCCACAACACATCCTGCCATCCGTGCCTTGCCAAGCATCAGCAGAGACTTCACCATAATATTTCCCACATCAATGCTGGGAACTAAGAGGATATCCGCTTCACCGGTGACTGGGCTGTCAAAACCTTTGATCTGAGCAGATTCTTTGCTCATCGCCAAGTCCATAGAGATAGGTCCCGCAAAATCACAGTTCGGAATCTCACCTGCCTCAGCCATCTTTTGAAGTTCTGCCGCATCTACGGTAGCCTGCATCTTCGGGTTCAATACCTCTACCGCACAGAGGGCAGCCATCTTTGGTCGTTCATACCCAAAGCCACGGAACATTTCCACCGCATTGATGGCAATGTCTTTCTTCTTCGCCAGATCAGGATACATCATCATCCCGCCGTCAGTCACTCCCAATATCTTATGATAAGTCGGAACATCCAGTAAGGCCACATGAGACATCGCCTTCCCTGTCCGGATACCTTTTTCCTTATCTACAACACCTTTTAACAAAGTGGACGTCTGTAGGAGCCCTTTCTGAATGAAATCCGCCTTTCCTTCACGGACCAATTGAATGCCCTTCTCCACTGCATCTTCGTCAGTTTGACTGTCAATCACATCTGCCGGGTCAATCTCATGTCCCAGAGATTTTCCGATCTCCAGAATTTCTTTTTCTTTTCCCACCAGAATATAATCCAGTATCCCCTCTTCTCGCGTCTTCAAGACTGCTTCCAGCGTGTGTGCATCGTGCGCAGCTATAACTACAACTTTGCACCTGCCAGCCGCCTGAACCTTATCTCTCAACTGCTCAAAGCTTTCAATTACCATTGCGGTCGCCCTCCTTTAATAGAATTACGAAACAATTTCTTCCTCACAACGGATACCGCATTTCTCTCATCGGAGGAAGCCCCCATACAATTTTAGTGGATTCACCAGTACGTACTTTTTGCTACTTCATAATAGTTATATAAATCGTGCACGATTCTTTAATGCTATTGTAGCTTTCTTCCATAAAAAAGTCAATTATTATATAATTTTTTTTGCATTTTCTCTGTTTTTACCTTTTTTCATAATAGATTTTCAGTAATATATACCATGAATTCTAAAAATCTTATTAATTATATAACAAATTTTCCCAATCACTCTATTCAGACACAGTTTTCTTCTATTATGCAAAGGTCAGGGCAGACTAGCTCATACATCCTAACTGTGTTCTCTGTCTGTGCCAGCGGCATCCTCGCTTCGCTAAGAAAAAACTGCTGTGAGACATTTAATGTCCCACAGCAGCTCTCAAATGAGCTCTATGCTTCTCGAACCGGACGTTCACTGTACTTGTGAGCATCCTCCAGCATCATATCCTTCACCTTCATCAGGCGAATCTGCGTGCTTCGTTCATTCTCATCCAGCTTCATGGTAATATATTTAATATGCTCCTGTGCCTGTGGAATAATCACATGCTCCAGGGCATTTACACGACGACGAGTCTTCTCGATCTCCGCCGACATCAACTGACACGCTTTCTCGCACTCAGCTAGACGCAGCATATCCGGCAGAATATCTGCCAAGGATTTCACCGCCCCGTCTAAATCACTGGAAGTAAACGCAAAACCATATGAATAGATATCGTTGGCGTCTGCCGTCCTGGTCTTATACTCAAAGGACGGAATATCGACACTCATGACGTTCTTTGTGGAAGTCTCCAGATAGACTTCCTGCTTCGGCGCCATCAACGCAGTGTTCAAAGTCTCCTCCGACATTCCGGCCTTCGCCACAACGAAGTTCGTATTCGCCGATCGAATTCCCTCTTCCACTTTCAATCGCAGTGCCATATTTTCACGTGCCAAATCCAGGAACTGGCGCATAAGTTCATCTCGTTTATCTTTCAGAAGCTTGTGTCCTCGCACCGCGGTCACAAGTTTTTTCTTCTGTTTGGTCAACTCCATACGGGTTGGGTTCACCTGGGTAGATGCCAAATTCCTTCACCTTCTTTCCTACTCTAACGCAATCTGTCGTATGTGATGGCTGTATATACAACCTGCTACCGGATACTCGTTACTTTCCGTAATACATATCCAGGAACTTGTCATCAATACGTTTCAGCTCACTTCTAGGAAGAATGGAGAGCAATTTCCATCCGATCTCCAGGGTCTCCTCAATATCACGGTTCGCATCATATTCCTGGGATACATACTGCTCCTCAAAGGCATCTGCGAACTTCGCATAAATTAAGTCGATATCAGACAGAGCTGCTTCGCCTAAGATGGTCATCAGCTCTTTCGCGTCTTTACCGCGGGAGTAAGCCGCAAAAAGCTGATTCATCGTGTTGGAATGGTCCGCACGAGTTTTTCCCTCACCGATACCCTTATCCTTCAGACGAGACAGTGACGGAAGAACATCAATTGGCGGAGTCACTCCGCGACGGTATAGCTCACGGCTCAGGATGATCTGGCCCTCGGTGATATATCCGGTAAGGTCAGGGATTGGGTGAGTCTTATCATCCTCAGGCATGGTCAAAATCGGAATCATCGTGATACTTCCATTCTTTCCAGTCTGACGTCCAGCACGCTCATACAGCGTAGCCAAATCTGTGTACATATATCCCGGATATCCACGACGTCCAGGAACTTCCTTACGTGCCGCGGATACCTCACGCAACGCATCTGCATAGTTGGTGATATCCGTCAGGATAACCAACACGTGCATATTCTTCTCAAAAGCCAGATATTCAGCAGCCGTCAACGCCATCTTTGGCGTCGCAATACGCTCTACCGCCGGGTCATTGGCTAGATTGATAAACAACACCGTACGGTCGATAGCACCTGTCTCTTTGAAACTCTCTACGAAGAAGTTAGACTCCTCGAAAGTGATACCCATAGCCGCGAATACTACGGCAAAGGGTTCTGAGGTTCCGCGCACTTTCGCCTGTCTGGCAATCTGAGCTGCCAGCTGTGCGTGGGGAAGACCGGAAGCTGAGAAAATCGGCAGCTTCTGTCCACGTACCAGTGTGTTCAGTCCGTCAATCGCGGAGACACCCGTCTGAATAAACTCCTCCGGGTAGACACGGGCGGCTGGATTCATTGGCAGTCCGTTGATATCTCTTCTCTCATCCGGCAAAATCTCAGGCCCATCATCAATCGGACGGCCCAGACCATCGAATACACGGCCTAGCATATCTCCAGAAACACCCAGCTCCATGCTTCGACCTAGGAAACGTACTTTACTGTTTGACAGGTTGATACCTGTAGAATTCTCGAATAACTGTACTAAAGCATTGCTTCCATCAATCTCCAACACCTTACATCTGCGGATATCACCGTTGGCTAGCTCAATCTCACCCAGCTCGTCGTAGGTAACATTCTCTACACCTTGTACCAGCATCAAAGGACCGGCAACTTCTTGTATGGTTCTATACTCTTTTGGCATTTTACAGGTCCTCCTTTCCTAAAAGGCCAGCAATCTCAGCAGACAGTTCTTTATCCACGGCCTCATATTCGGCTGTCAGATTGCTTTCCTCTGTATATTTATAACGTCCAATTTTCTCACGGACAGGCAGTTTTACCAGATCATTGACCTGTGCGCCGCGACTAAGTGCTTCCGCGCCTTCATCGTAAAATGCCAATACCAGCTTCATCATATAGTGCTGTTTTTCCAGAGATGTATAAGTGTCAATCTCATGGAAAGAATTCTGATGCAGGAAGTCCTCACGGATAGATCTGGCCGCCTCCATCTTTAAGCGGTCTCCAGGTGACAACGCGTCCATACCTACCATCTGTACGATCTCTTCCAACTCAGATTCTTCCTGAAGCAGCGTCATCATTTCCTGGCGCAGAGCCATCCAGTCCTCAGCTACATTTCCATTAAACCATGGTCCTACGTCATCCAGATACAAAGAATAGCTAGTCAACCAGTTGATAGCTGGGAAGTGACGTTTATAGGCCAGGGCAGAGTCCAATCCCCAGAACACTTTTACAATACGCAGAGTCGCCTGGGATACTGGCTCAGAAATATCACCACCTGGCGGCGATACAGCACCGATCGCTGTCAGCGCTCCCTCTCTGTTATCGCTGCCCAGACAGATCACATGTCCAGCTCTCTCATAGAACTGAGCTAGACGGCTTCCCAGATATGCGGGATAACCTTCCTCACCTGGCATCTCCTCCAGACGTCCAGACATCTCTCGAAGAGCCTCTGCCCAACGGGAAGTAGAGTCTGCCATCAGTGCCACGGAATAACCCATGTCACGGAAATACTCTGCAATCGTAATACCTGTGTAAATGGATGCCTCACGGGCTGCCACAGGCATGTCGGAAGTATTCGCAATCAAAACCGTACGCTCCATCAAAGACTGTCCCGTCTTCGGGTCTTTCAGCTCTGGAAACTCATTCAGAACGTCGGTCATCTCATTTCCACGCTCACCACAACCGATATAAACCACAATGTCAGCCTCCGCCCATTTTGCCAGCTGATGCTGAATCACCGTCTTGCCGCTTCCGAAAGGTCCTGGAACCGCAGCCACACCACCTTTGGCGATGGGGAACATGGTATCGACTACTCTCTGTCCAGTCACCAGCGGAACCTTCGGAGGAAGTTTTTTCTGATAAGGGCGTCCTACACGAACCGGCCATTTCTGAGCCATAGTCAGCTCTTTGTCTCCATCTTCCGTCTCTAAAATTACAACTACATCATCCACCGTAAATTCGCCGGCTTTGATGTCTTTTACCTTACCTTTCATATTCGGCGGAACCATGATCTTCTGCTGAACCAGCACAGTCTCCTGTACGGTTCCCAGAACATCACCGCCGGCCACTTCGTCGCCTGGTTTCGCAACTGGCACGAAGTTCCATTTCTTATCACGTTTCAGAGACGCAACCTCCACACCACGCTTCAGATTGTTGCTGTTGGTCGCCTTCATAATGTCGTCCAGAGGACGTTGAATACCATCATAGATACTGGAAATCAATCCAGGTCCCAGTTCTACGGACAGTGGCATTTCGGTGGATTCCACCGGCTCGCCAGGTCCAAGACCAGAAGTCTCCTCATATACCTGAATGGAAGCCTGGTCGCCGTGCATCTCGATGATCTCACCGATCAATCGCTGATTACTAACACGCACCACGTCGTACATGTTGGCATCTCTCATACCCTCAGCGATAACCAGAGGTCCTGCCACCTTCTTTATCGTTCCTTTGCTCATTTGAACAAATCACCCACTTTCCTAATTTTCCTGTCTCAATTTTGAAGACAGGTTCTCAGTCCTTCTAATTATCTCCAAAGAGAATATCTGAGCCGACTGCCTGCTCCACGGATTTTTTGACTCCGGCCACTCCTGCGCCGGTATTCCCTGACACTCCCGGTATCTGAATAATTGCCGGCAGAATCTCTTCTCGATATTTCTCTACTTCATGCTCCAGCACAGCCGCAAGAGCTTCTGTGATATAAATCACTGCGTAAGCTCCTTCCGCCAGCTTATGCAGTTTCTGTTTCGCTTCATCAGGGTCTGACACAGGAAAAGTATCCAGACCCAGCGCAGCGAACCCATAAATGCTGTCATACTCGCCGATCACTGCAATCTTATACATACATTTCCCTTATCCTTTCCCGGATAAATTCATCCGATAACTGATTCAGCTTTCCAGTCAGAATAATCCTGACTGTCTTTATCTCATTCTCTCTGGCTAAGATATAAGCCACAAGAGGTCCAATTGTAAATGGATTATATAGCTGCGGGTGGATTGTCTGGATAATCCGGTTATCACACCAACGCTCAAAAGCAGAGGCTGATTCCGCCAGAGCTTGTGCACCTTCAGCATATACCGTTCCGCTTAAATACTCCTGAATCGCGTCCATACCGCTGAGTGCCGCACGAGACAGTTGGTCTACACTGATGGAATCACATTCTGCCATTGCTCTTTTCATAAATTCCATTGTTTTCGCGGTTTTTTGTGAACGCACTGCAATTTTGATATCTGCCACAGCCACCGTAGACTCTGCATAGTCACGGATAATCTCAGCATCAGACCGTTTACCGGCCTCGTAGATGGCCTCTAAGGCTGCTTTGTCAACCATAATGTCACAAAGCTGACCATCTCTCGTGTGCAGAAAAGTCTCATAGGCCTCTTCCGCTACCCGAGACATGCTCTCCGGCAGTTTGGAGAAATTCTTCTCAGATATAATCTCCATCATTTCTTCTCCACTGATCGCGCAGTCATTGAAGAAAATATTGGGATTCTTCTCCTCCGTGGCGACTTCCTTGATCGCCGCCTTAAGATTATGGAATAGATTTGAGTAGGTGAGCACATCAAACACCGACATGTCGTCTACCAGTTCCCGCATCAATTCCCAGGTTTTCTCCCTCTCCCGGGTCAAAATTGCCTCTGCATTCACGGGAGTGTCCATATCCCCCCAGCCCTTGTCAATCAGAAATTGCAAACACTGTGCCTCATCTTTACATGCCATAAGCTGATCGATCGTGGCCTGAGAAAACAGGGTTGTCTCCCTCGCACGGATTCGCGCTACCGCGTAGGTGTATTGCTCGTCATACATAGGTGTATACCTCCTTTTCGCGGATTTGCGCTTTTATGAAAATAATACTCTTTGCACCTGATCCTGCAATTCATCCTTCCTGGATGCAAACATCGCCTTGAAAGAACAGTTCTCTTCAATTCCACCATAAGCCAGAATAAAACCGCCATCCAAGTTTTTCGCCTCTTTGGACAGACTCAACATACCGCCCACAGATGCCGCGATCTCCTGGATTTCCTGCTCAAAACCCGCAGGCATCTGTTCCAAGTCACGCTGTGAGAAAAAAATTTCTCCACTTTGAGGAAGCGCATACTTTTTCAGCATCTCTCGAATAATCTGAAAATATTCATCCCCAGATTTCTGCACAAATACTGCATATGCCCTATCCACAACAGCAGTAATCAACTCCTGCTTTGCCTCCAAAAGAGAAGTTCTACGCCGTAAGTCTGATGAAGAAATAACTCTGTCTTTGTAATTGCGAATTTCTGCTTCCGTCTTCTTCTCAGAATCCTTCTGCATATTCTTTACTTCTTCCCTGGCTTCGTCCATAATCTTCTCTGCGGAAGTTCTGGCATCTTCGAGAATCTTTTCAGCGGAACTGTTCGCTTCATCAAGGATTTGGTTAATCATCTTATCTAATCCAGTCATTTTCCGCTCTCCTTTATTTTACTACTGATTGATTATCACGCTGCAATTACGGCATTGGGATTGCTGTAACAGCCAGAATAGAAATCAAAAGAGCAAGGATTGCGTAGGTCTCAACCATCGCCGGGAACAGCATCGCTTTACCGAACTGCTCTGGTTTTTTCGCTACGATACCGATAGCAGCCGCAGAAGTCTGTCCCTGAGCTTTGCCGGAGATCAGTCCAACGATACCAATCGGTAGACAGGCTGCCAGAATCAAAAGGCCTGTCTTCGGGTCTAAGTTCGCTGGATTTCCGCCCAACAGACCGATCTGCGACAGAGTGATAAATCCAACCAGCAGACCATAAATACCCTGTGTACCAGGCAGAAGCTGCATAATCAGAACCTTTGCGAATTTACTTGGGTCTTCACTGACAACACCAGAGGCCGCGCGTCCGGCAATACCTACACCAATTGCGGAACCTGCACCTGCTAAAAATACTGCGACTGCTGCACCTAACAATGCGTATACTAAACCTAATTGATTCATAAACTTGTTTCCTCCTTAACATCAACATATTTTGTTTTCGCTTTGAATGGTTGGAAAGGTCTTCCTCCGCCTTCATAGAATTTACCAAAAAATTCCACGAACTGAAGACGGTTGGTGTGCACATAGGCACCCAAAAGATTAATGGCCATATTCATGGCATGGCCAACGATAAAGACGATGATAAAAAATATTGCTCCGATAATTCCCTTACCCATCATGCTTCCCATCTGATTGACTACGGAAGCAATAACTCCTGTGGCAAGTCCCAGCGCCAACAGACGTGAATAGGACAGTACGTCACTTAGCCAGCCCGTGATATTATACAGGTCATATGCTCCCAGAGCAATCCGGAGAGCAGGGTTTTTGTTGGCACGTCCAGACATTAGAAGCAGACCGACTGCTCCCACAATCGCCAGCACCTTCGCCAACATCTGCAAAGCTGGTGGGAACACAATCGCTATCGGCGACATTGATGCAAAAATCTTACTTGGAAGAAGCATCAGAATCAATCCGATCAGGAACAAATACCACAAAACCACATCGCAGAAGAAATCCAAATACTGTTTGTTCTTAATACACAGATATCCTTTGATTCCCAATCCCACGAACAGGTGGATAATTCCAAACAACATACAGAACATCAGCAGGGTCATCGGCTCTTCCAAAGGAACAAACCACAGTGCCGGAACAACAATTTCTTTTCCAAAGAATACTCTGGCAACCACGGTGACAGCGTCCCCAAAAATACCGCCAAACATCAGTCCCCAAAATACTGTAGAGAGTCCACAGTACATAAACATTCGAATCGCCTTTTGCATCCCCTCTTCCATCCTGGGGAATTTTTTTATAATCACCGCACAGGCGATAAACACCAAAACTCCGTATGCTGCGTCTGAAAGCATAAGTCCGAAAAACACGATATAGAAAAAGGACATGATCGCTGACGGGTCAATCTCTCCCGCTTTTGGCAGACCATAAGAAGCCAACACACCCTCCACGGATCCTGCTATCTTATTATTTTTCAGCAGAACCGGGGCTTCCTCCGGGTCCGGTGTTTCCACATCTACGACAAGGTCATATTTCTCTTCCATATGCTTCTGAAGAGCTGCCGTATCCTTTTCCGGTACATAACCACTGATCAGAAATGTCTGACGAGACTGCAAGACTTCTCCCAACACTTCATATTTCTGAGCTCTAGCCCGGAAATAGTCTGAGACTATCTTAAGCTTCTGTCTACTCTCGGCATAGCTTTGAATCTGTTTTTCAATCCCTGCGTTTTCCTGTTCCAGATTTTTAACTTCCTGTTCCAGTTTTTCTTTCTGCTTGGATGGAATCTCATCAGTCACCATCGATGGCTTTGAAAATCCCATCGACCGCAGAGCCTCCTCCATTTTCGTCGCCTGATCTCTCAAGCAGAACACTGTCACACAGGTCTGGTCCTGATCTGAAGAAATCACCTGAATATCCATTGCTTCCAACTCAGGAGCTTCCTGAGCCAGTCTCTCATAGATCTGCTCCAGAGTCAGCTGACCGCCGAAACTTCCAATTAACACAGCCGTAAATTTAGTTCCCTGATATCCCATCGGGATATCCAGCGACAGCCAAGGCTCCAACGATTCTATCTGATTTTCCACCTTGACTGCTTTCGCTTTATTCTCAGTCAACTGTTTTTTCAGAGTCAGCAGTTCATTTGCACTCTCTAAGACTTTGTCTTTGCCCTCCGTGATTTGATCATACTCACTCTTCTCCACCAGAGCTCTTCCTTCCAATGAAGAAAACATAGAAGTCTTTTCCGGTGCATATTCCTGAAGGATCTCTAAAGCATGATCGATTTGAACCGCCTTTTTGTCAAAGCCTTGCCGCACTTCTAAAGTGTTCGCTTTGCGAAGCGCCGCATCTTCAACAATGGATGTGTCAATTTCCATGATTCCCAATGCCTGGAGTTCTTCTAATATGGCCTTTCTGTTTTTCTTCATAGCGCAGATACTAAATCGTTGCATCTGCAATACTGCCATACCCACATACCTCCTTTACCAAATATTTTACCTTCCTGTCTTCTAGTACAGGTTCGCGATCACGGCCTCAACGGCCTGTGATTCTTTCTGCGCCGCCTTCTCCCTAAGTGCAGCAATCTCCTCTTGCACTCCCCGCAGCGCCTTCTCCTGCTCAGCTTCTGCTTCTTCCTTCGCAGCCTCCATCTTCGACGCTGCATCCTCTCTCAAGCTTTTAAGCTGAGCCTCTTTAAAAAGCTTGGCATCTTCTTTAGCTTTTGCCACCATGGCATCCGCCTGCTGCCGTGCATCCTTTACAATCTTTTCCGCCTTTTCCTCCGTCTCTTTTACAACATTAATAGTTTCTTGAATCATCTGATCACCACCTTTATCCATATAGATAAAATTTTATCATAAATCATATGATAAAGCAACGTGTTTCCAGCATTTTTTATATATATTCCCATTATACAAAGAATTTTTTATACATTTTAACATAAAACAAACCTCTGGAAATCCTCGACGTTTTGTAGATAAATAATACAAAAGTGCAGGAAACTGTCGATTATTCTACGATTCCCTGCACTTTTATACATTACTAATTATAAGTCTATTTTTTAACAACGAAAATCAATGAACAACAAGTGTTCACAACAGATATTTCGTATTTTCAAACTCTTTTATGTTCTGGCTGTCAATCCACTGACTTTTTACCCAGACATGTTTCTCGGAATCTTCCAGGTCTCCAGGCTCAGCCGCCTTGATAGCCTCCAGGATAGTCTGGTAGCCAATCTCATATGGGTTCTGTGCGACAAATCCCACTTCCCGGCCCGATTTAACTGCCTCCTGCTGCGCGGTGGTTCCATCCACTCCGACAATCGCGATATCCTGACGTTTACTGTTCTGAACACAATCCAATACTACATCAGAAACTGCGCCATTGGTACAAAAGATGCCCGCCAAATCGCTGTTCGTGTCCAAAAGCTGCTGCACCACATCTGACAACTCTTGCCCTTCACTGTCATAGACCGGGTCTAACACCTCTATACCCGGAAAATCTCTCATAAATTTCTGAAACGCAGTCACGCGCGTCACTGACGACTGCCCCAACTCACTGTGAGCTATAATGGCAACCTTTCCTTGACTGCCCAGTTTTTCCGCTAACTTTGTCGCCGCAATCTTGCCAATTTTTCCGTTTCCAGAAGTACAGATTCCATCTGGCAGACCACTGTTTAAACCCGAGTCAAACGTAACCACAGGAATTCCGTTTTCATGAGCCGTCTCCAACTGGGCTTCACAGGAATCCGCATCAATCGCTGACAGACACAGCACAGTAGGATTCTCCGAGAGCACTGCATCAATGGTGTTGATCTGGTCCGTCACCTTCTGTTCATCATCTGGCCCTTCAAAAGTCATTGTAATTTTGTCTTCATCTTTGTAGCCGTAAGCTTTATTTATCTCACTTACCGCATCTTTCATGCCTTCTTTGACAGCTTTCCAATATTCATCCTTCGTGGACTTCGCAATCACCGCTATACGGCTTCCCTTCGCCACTGGCGCCGATGTATCTACATCTTCTGACCGATCAGAGATACTACTCTCTTCCGGTGACATTGTCACTTCGGCACTCTGCTCTTCTGTGTCTTCCTGTACGGCGTCAACCATCGCCTCCTGGGATTCCCCTGACACGGATTGGGAACAACTGCTGAACAATCCAAGCATCGTAGCCGTCAAAAACACAGCCGCAATCTTTCTCTTCATAGGCTTCCTCCCAAAAATCTTCTGGTTCTTCCAGAAAATATGCCTCTTCTAGTTAAACTTGTTCAGTTTCTATTCTCCAATCATTATACACTTTTTCGTTCCCTCGTCCAGAGATTTTACACTTTTTTCACGAAAAAACCTTACATTTTGTTACTGTTCAGCCATGCGGCTTAGCCTGGCAGAATCCGAGGCAGGCTTGCTGGCAGGAAAATTCTTCCAGTTTGAGACATATAGCGCTCAGACATAAGCGAGGATTTTGCTGCGTCAGCAGCGAAAAAGCAGCGCCAGCTACAAATTTGAGTTGTATGGTTGAACAGCTTTCATGGCTCAATCCCAGATGTCCCATTCTTTTCCTACTTCATAGGCCACTGACAGGGACAGCGGCCCAGCAAGAACACCCCATGGTCCGTACAAATAAAATCCAAAATATACAGCTGCCAGAACAATCACTGGCGAAATCCCCAACCTCCTTCCAATTAACTTAGGTTCTAAAAACTCTCTGACGACACTTGTCACCAAGTCTAGAATCACACACCCTACAGCCACAGAGAATTCCTTTTTCAACAGGAAATACACAGCCGCTGGATAAAGAAAAGTTCCCGTTCCAATGACAGGCAGAGCATCTAGAATTCCCAATCCAGCACCAAACAACAGATAATAAGGGCTCCCCATCAGCCAAAATCCCAACGTACAAATCAGACCAATGACTCCCATAATCACCAGTTGTGCCTTCAAGTAAGTGATGGTCGTCTCTTTCAGCCGCCTCGCAATTCTCCTCACTCCTCTTAATACTGAGGACTCCCTCACCTTCCTTTTCACACTATCCATTTCCTGCAAGAATAAAATCCCAGAAAGCCAAGTAATCAAAAAACCCATCCCCACCAAAAATATTTCTCCGGCCTCTGAAATAAGCTTCAAGAAGCTTTGCGGAGTAACACTTTCCATGAGATTCCTCTGCATCTGACCTGCCTGAGTGAGTATGAATTGTCGGCTAACCTCTTTTTTAATTCCCGTGACCTGTTCCGCAGCCTGACAGCACTGATCTAGAATCCTCATCCCCCAGTCAGATAGGTTGTGAAAATTCAAAAAGATCAACTTAATCTGCTCCCACAGCAGAATTCCTCCTTTCCATAGGAGTAACAGGAAAAGCGTCAGTAATCCCACTAGAATCACAGCACCCGCCCAACTTTTTTTGAGATGAATTTTTCTCTCTATCCACTCCCCGGCCGGATAGACCCAGACAGCTAAAAGCCAACCTATCAAAAAAGGAACTGCAACAGGCACCACATACCGAAATCCCAGGTATACTCCTATTACAATTCCAATCGCGCAGATCTTCCTTCTAACTTCCAGGCTCATCCTCTCACCACACTTTCCACATCTGCTAACGCCCAATCAGCTTTGGACCAAGTGCCCACTGCTCATTTCAGACACCGGCACCTCAGTGCATTAGTATGGCTGTTTTCAAAAACTTTATTCAAAAAAGCCCTGAAAAGCCTCGCCTCTTGGCTGTATACAAAAATCCATTTTTCCCCCGCTGAGAGGATGAGTAAAGCTCAGCTCACAAGCACACAATCCCAGATGCACATTCTGCGTTCCCGGGTTGTATTTTCGATCTCCCAAAAGTGGCATCCCTCTGTGCGCCATCTGTACCCGTATTTGATGGTGCCTCCCTGTTAGCAGTTGAATATGCAACAGCATTTTACCATTTTGCCGTTTTAAAAGTCTATACTCTAAAACCGCACGTTTACTCCCAGAAGTATTCTTTGGGACAACCATGGAGTAATTTTTTCTCCCGTCCCGTCTCAGCCAGTCCTCTAGCCGCTCCTTGTCTGGCACTTTGGCATCTTGCGCCACTGCCAAATAACATTTTTTCATCTCTCCTCTGGCTGACTGACTGCTTAGTCCACTCGCTGCTTTCGGATTCTTGGCGAACACCACCAATCCCTCCACCGGCTGGTCCAGTCGATGAATCACCGCCACATATGGCAGCTTTTCCGGATTTCTCATCGCCAGCTCATTCTTCAGCGCGCTCTCCAAATCCATCCTTCCAATCCCAGCACTCTGGACTGCCATGCCTGCCGGCTTATGACAGACAATCAAATCTTCATCTTCGTACACGATTACTTCTCTCAACATTCTCCACTTGCTCCTACTCTTTTCTCAACGGCCACTCTCCGAATACAGGCAGCTTTTCTGTAATGATATGTATCATATCACAAAATTGCCGCAACGCAAACAATAAGACGACCATCACAATTCTTTTTAATTATGATGGTCGTCTTAACACTCTTCGTTATTCAATTTTTCGATCCTCTTCTTTTCTTTCTCTGTACAAATGATAGATTACTCTTATTTTCTTCTGATATAAGATATCAATAAGATTTAATAAGTATAGATCAACCTTCTTTGGTTACAATCAAATTAAGTAATTTAATTTTCTTGTTCCATATTCAATTTATCTATTGTTAATCTTTCTTTTTATTTCCTGCTCATAAAATGAAATGATACATATCATTCAATTTATTTAGAAAGTTCTATAGAGTTTCGACTTGTGATTCACGTATCACAAATCACTTGGATCTTCCTCATAAATATCTTAACCTGATCTCTTTTGTATCATTCTAAGGTACTTTTCTATGATCCTTCTTTTATGAATAACTTCCACCATTTGACAGTTATTCTCTGATGTAAAGTTTCAATTCATATGTCCTCTTAATGTGTAGATCATGACCTATGTTAAAAATCATTTATATATAAAATGTGGGCTTTATTTTATACATTAATATTTTTATCATTTTTCTGATCTCTCAGAGGATACCTATGGATTTCAAGATATCTTACCTGTCTTTTCCTAATCACGGTTAACTGGTTATTTATAAACTACATCTTTATAAGAATTCCAGATAATTATTCTGAAGCGATCTAGAGATACCATATCGCATTTTCCTTTGAAAATTGCCATTGTTCTCTGGCGATCATTATCTTTCTAATATCTTGATTCTCATTATGTACTTTTCCAAGAGAGCTCTCTGCTCATCCTTCATCTAATCCATAATTTATTAGTCAGGCACTTATATCTTTTTAGAAAATGTTTCTTTACACAAATTCTAAAACCTTTATATCAGTTTTGTGGTAATATTCAATATAAGAACAGCTTCTATAATACCTTGGATACGTTTTCCTTTTCTTGGACTTCAATTACTTCTATGTATCCGGTCTTTCTCGCAGGAACCGCTGCCTACCACTCTTATATTGATGATCATCTGTTTAAGTTCCCATTGGACTATACCTCCTTCTAAATACCATTCGTTTCTAGTAATTTATATATACTATGAATTGAATGAATTTCTTTCTTGTTTCTTTGTATGGTCATATAATATCACTGTCCCCTTTATTTGTCAATACATTTTTTGATATTTTTTATAATTAAATATTTTCAGAATTTTTATTCTTTTTGTTACTGGTAATTTTCTATATTTTTATATTTTTTCAGATAATTTAAATTCAAGAATAGTTCCGAAAAATTCACAGGCCCGATTTCATGCTAATGAAACGGGCCTGATCTCATTCTATACTATCTGCGATTGTAGTTAATCAGACATCCCTTCAGGATGATCTCTCTCTCGTCATCTGTCAGCTCACCCAATGTAACCGTGAACTCTTTAAGTCCACTCTCTCCCACTGTATACACGGTGATTACTTCTGATTTCTCTTCCACAGCTTTGCGGATTCCCGGCACATACAGGTAATCCCCATTCTTAAACGGCAGCTCTCCTTCCGGAATCAGGAATGGCAGCATCCCCCAGTTAATCAAATTCGAACGGTAACGCTTTGTGGCGTACTCATTGGCAATGTTCGCCCAGCCGCCCAGCACCTTCTGGCAGGACGCAGCCTGCTCACGGGCAGAGCCGTCTCCCGGCTTCACCGCAAAAATCGTGCTACCAACACCGTAATCTCCTTCCTTTATTCCAGGGAATTTGTCAGCAATTTTATCCAGAACCTCTGTCAACTCTGGAAGTACTTTCACCGGACATTCTCCGGCGTCGATGGCCTCCTGTGCCACCTTCACTTCTTTTGCTCTTCCCACGTAGGCTGGGTCCTTTCTAGACAAGGTAAATTCAGCCAGTCCTAGAGGATTCGACCGGAAGGAAGAAGTCTCTCCTGACGGAATCAGCTCGTCCGTCGTAGTTACAGGATCATGAATCTCCGACACGACTTTCAGAATCAAATTCTCGGCCAAAGCCGGCATCTTCGGCCAGTCTTTAATGTTCGGGCCAAACTGAATCTCCACAGATGGGTCTGCTATGCCCTTGCTGTCAAAGACACGGTTTTCGTAGATCGTTTTATCAAAATAATATTTAGGATTTGTATATCCTCCTGTATATTCTTCAGCAGATGTAAGGAAACCTTTGTTTGCTGCCGTAGCGGCAATGGAACGCGCATCCATGAGAGCAACAGACGATATCTGTCCGTTTTGAATTTTTGAGCCTTCACGATTCGGGAAGTTTCTGGTGGTATGACGAATGCTGAAAGCATTGTTCGCCGGTGTATCGCCCGCTCCGAAACACGGACCGCAAAATGCAGTCTTAACAACTGCTCCGGTTTCCAGAAGAACAGCCAGCGTTCCGTTTTTCGCCAGTTCCATATAAATTGGAGTACTTGCTGGATATACGCTCAAAGTAAATGCGTCATAGCCGATGCTGCTACCTTTGAGAATATCCGCTGCCGCACAGATGTTCTCAAAACCACCGCCGGCACATCCAGCAATAATGCCCTGATCCACATAGAGCTTGCCATCTACTACTTTTTCTCTCAGAGAAAAGTCAATCTTTCCGTCCAAGCTCACCTGAGCTTTCTTTTCCACATCATCCAAAATATCCAACAGATTCGCCTTCAGCTCATCAATCGTATAGGTATTCGAAGGATGGAACGGCATAGCAATCATTGGTTTAATTTCATCTAAATCAATCTCAATCATTCCATCATAGTAGGCCACATCACCCGGCTTCAATTCCTTATAGTCCTCACTTCTGCCATGAATTGCGTAGAACTCCTCAATCTTGGCATCCGTCTTCCAGATGGAGGACAGGCAGGTCGTTTCCGTAGTCATGACATCAATACCTATTCTGAAATCTACACTCAAATTCTCGACGCCTGGCCCAACAAACTCCATGACTTTATTTTTCACGTAGCCGTTGGCAAATACTTCTCCGATAATCGCCAAAGCCACGTCCTGGGGACCAACGCCCGGTCTCGGACAACCTTTCAGGTATACTGCTACCACGCCTGGCATATTGATATCGTAAGTCTGAGACAGAAGTTGTTTCACCAGCTCAGGGCCACCTTCGCCCATGGCCATTGTTCCAAGAGCCCCATACCGAGTATGACTGTCAGAACCCAGAATCATTTTTCCGCCACCGGCCAGCATCTCCCGAGCATACTGATGAATTACAGCCTGATGGGGCGGAACGTAGACACCACCGTATTTTTTCGCACATGTCAGACCAAACATGTGATCGTCTTCATTAATGGTGCCACCCACCGCACACAGAGAATTGTGGCAGTTCGTCAACACATAGGGCACTGGAAATTTCTCCAACCCTGACGCACGGGCTGTCTGTATGATTCCCACAAAAGTAATATCGTGGGAGGTCAGTTTGTCAAATTTGATCTGCAATTTTTCCATATTGCCAGAAGTATTGTGATCCTTCAGTATCCCATAGGCTATAGTATTCTTTGACGCCTCTTCCTTTGAAAGCGGCAACTGCTCCTGGCCTTCCTCCACAATCTTAAGGCCATTCACCAAATAGACGCCCTTATCATATAGCTTCATACTCTGTCCTCCTTATATTCTATGCGTACTCTCGGAATCTCTACGCTCAAATTCATAAAAAGAATCCTGTCTCACAGGATTCTCCGCCTGTAGCAACTACCTCTTGTGCGAGTGCGCATCCGTAGCGGAGCGTTTGTGTAATAGGAGAAAACTTTCACGCTTTCGCGTAAAAACGTCTTCTCTATTACACGAGAATCCCTCTATATTATCTCTGCATTATTATAGTCGATTTCCAGAAAAGTTTCAAATTATATTTCATTTACCAAGCTAATTGCGCATTTCGTCTCCATATTGTATAATCCTGATAACTCTAATGGGATAAGCCACCGAAAATGCCAAATTCCCTTAATCGCATAAAAGGAAGAAAGGAAGGTTCCACCATGTTTCGTCTATGGGGCAAGCTGTTTAAATCCAATCGTCTTCTCAGAGACACCGTCTCCTGCAACGATAAAGAAGATACCAGAACACACAAGGTTTTCCAATGCTTAGAGGAAATCTGCTATGAGCTTGATCTAGAAAAACCTATCTGGTTAGACAAAAATATCCAAGACTTTAAATACCACGACAAAACCAGATTCTATCAAGACAACTTTATTGAACATGTGGACTTTGATTATTTGGAAATCGAAGTAATTGAGGAAGATGTAACTATTCAGCCATAACAGCTCGAATTAGCTGCTGCGCAGCTTATATCGCTGCATATATGGCTAAACGCCATATGCCTGATCAGAGCAAAACTCCTCTGCAAGCAAACTTGCTCCGGATTTTGCTCTTATCCGTCGCATGGCTGAATAGTTGCAGGAAGATTAAAAAATTTATAAGAACCTATTGACATCGCTGTAAGAGTATGTTAATCTGTATTCAGTTAGTGATAGCTAACTTAATAATCACAGGCAACTATGCCGCATTTTTTATCGCAGTTTAGTTAGCTTTTACTAACCAAGCTTGTTGTCCTCACGTGTATTATCCCTAAGTACACACAGGACTCATTTTTAGAAACCCTTATCCCCTAAATGGCGTTCCGTGCTTTCCTCCAACCAAATTAAGCACGGAATTAGCCATCTCCAAGAGAAATTTTCTCCAAATTAATGAAGAAAGCAGGTGTTTCTCATGTTAGAACGTTATCTGGTAGAGCACTGCTCTCCTACCTTAGCTTCAATTAAGACAGCGAATCTGTTCACTTTTACATATCATTCCAGTGAAGAAGTCACTCAGTATATAGAAGACTGGAATAAAAAATTCCAGCCGAAAGGTGTATCCATCACTATTTTGAGAAACCGAAATCAAAAAGCACTGCTTTACGTTTATCGCCCGGAGAAACTAAACGCTGATCTGAAAAGAAGAGGGGTTCCGGAATTTCTTCAGCAATATGGATACAAGGAATTCACAGCGGAATATGGAATTGAGGTTTTAAAATCTAAGTTTGCAAAAAGCGAGGTATTTCCCCACGAAATCGGACTGTTTCTGGGGTATCCTTTAGATGATGTGATCGGTTTTATAGAAAATGCTGGAAAAAACAGCAAGTGCAGTGGCTGTTGGAAGGTCTACTGTAACGAATGTGAGACTATGAAGCTATTTTCTCAATTCAAAAAATGCAAAGATGTCTATCTGCGGCTGTTTTTACAAGGAAAACGCAGTGTTTTGCAGCTCACCGTCGCCTGATGGTCTCGGATACCCCCCCCCGAAACCTAAACGACTGACTGCCTGACATAAATCAAAAAAAGAGAGGTATAAATACAATGAGTAAAATTGCAGTTGTTTATTGGAGCGGCACTGGCAACACAGAGATGATGGCAGAAAAAGTTGTAGAAGGCGCAAAAGCTGCCGGTGCTGAGGTTACTTTATTCACCGCGACTGAATTCTCCGTTGACAAGGTAGGCGAATACGACGCGATCGCTTTTGGATGCCCTTCCATGGGAGAAGAGGAATTAGAAGACACAGAATTTGAACCAATGTTCACCTCCTGCGAATCTGCATTAAAAGATAAAAAAATTGCTCTGTTTGGTTCTTACGGATGGGGAGACGGCGAATGGATGCGCACTTGGGAAGATACCTGCAAAAATGACGGTGCCGTTCTGGCATGCGAATCCGTAATCTGCAACGAAGAGCCGGATGATGAAACGAACGATGCCTGCGTGGCTCTTGGAAAAGCACTTGCTTAATTAACGAAAACAACCATATACAATTACATACACACATACATACAAGAAAACGCGCTGTGAGCGCGTTTTCTTTATGAATCGGATAGGGAAAACTCTCCCCTATCCGCCGTAATATCACAGCAAGCTTCTCCCTCCTGCTGTTCACTCAATTATAATCTCTTCAACAACTTTTCTCTCTCAGACTCATAGCCCGGTTTTCCCAGCAGGGCGAACATATTGCTCTTATAGCTCTCGACGCCTGGCTGATTAAACGGATTCACTCCCAGGAGATATCCACTGACTCCGCAGGCAAATTCGAAGAAATAGAATAGCTGTCCGAGATAATACTCATTCTGCTGTGGAATATCTACACGCAAATTCGGAACCTGCCCGTCTGTGTGAGCCAGAATCGTACCGTTCATTGCACTCTTATTGACAAAATCCACATCCTTGCCTGCCAGGTAATTCAGCCCGTCCAAGTCCACAGCTTCCTCATTGATGATGATCTGATCAGAGGACTCCTCCACATTCAGAACGGTCTCAAACATAATTCTGGCTCCATCCTGGATAAACTGCCCCATGGAATGCAAATCTGTAGTCAGATCGACTGCTGCCGGGAAGATACCCTTCTGGTCTTTTCCCTCACTCTCGCCATATAACTGCTTCCACCACTCATTCACATAGTGAAGGCTTGGCTCATAATTTGCTAAAACCTCCACGCTCTTACCTTTGCGCAGAAGAATATTACGAACCGCCGCGTATTTCACAGCGTCATTTTCTTCAAAAGGAGCATTTAATGCGAGCTCTCTGCCTGCCGCCGCACCTTCCATCAGCTTATCAATATCAGCACCGCTGACTGCGATAGGCAAAAGTCCGACTGCTGTCAAAACAGAAAACCGTCCTCCCACATCGTCTGGGACAACAAAAGTCTCATATCCTTCCTCATCGGCAACTGTCTTCAACGCTCCACGAGCTTTATCTGTGGTTGCGTAGATTCTCTTCGCCGCTGCCTCCTTGCCGTATTTTTTCTCCAAAATCTCTTTAAATACCCGGAACGCAATAGCAGGCTCTGTGGTAGTTCCAGATTTGGAAATAATATTGACTGAGAAATCACGGTCTCCCACAACATCAATCAGTCCTTTGATGTAACGACTGCTGATACTGTTTCCAACATAGTAAATCTCCGGAGTCTTGCGTGTCTCCTTTGAGACATTGTTGTAGAAACTGTGTCTCAAAAATTCGATAGCCGCTCTCGCACCCAGATAGGAACCCCCGATTCCGATAACCAAGAGTACTTCTGAGTCCTCCTGGATTCTCTTCGCCGCCACCTTAATTCTGTCAAACTCTTCTTTATCGTAATCCACCGGCAAATCAACCCATCCTAAAAAGTCATTGCCAGCACCGCTTTTGGACACCAGAGTCTCTTTTGCAGCCTGTGCGAGCGTCTTCATAGATTCGATCTCATGGTCAGCAATAAAACAACCTGCTTTCGAATAATCAAGTGTAACTTTATTCATCTTACGTCGCTCCTTTTTTCTATTTGGATTTCGGCTTTGACACCCGAATCCTATTCATTAATAAGTATAGCAAATTACCACTTTTTTGCAAGAGATTCCACGGGTTTTTCCAAAATCTCCGTAACGCCTCAGCCATGCCCCTGATAAGAGCAAACCTTCTTACTGTTCCATGAATTCCCGTATCACTTCCCGCATCAATTCTTCCTCCTCAGGCGTCAAAAGTTTACTGAAACGGCTTCCGGCTGCAGCTGTCTCTCGAATACTCCTGGCGATCTGATCAACCATTTCGTCCTGCATTACAGTATTCGTCACTGTGACAGGACTCTGTTCCAGTTTGGTGCGTCCTTGGTCAATGTAGTCCGCCAACGAATCCACAAGCAGCTCCTCCTTATAAGAAAAATCCAGGACCTGCCTCAACAGCAACAGGCACATCGGAATTCCCACTCCCATATAGAAGTAGAGCAAAGAAACTCCCTCCTCTATGGACAACTTAGACGCTAAGAGCACTTGGGCCCCCATGAAAAAGACACAGAATAGAGAAGGATACCACACCCAGAGATTCATCCGCCGAGAGAGATGATCTCTGCTTTTCCATAAATTCAGCCACTTCTCTTTCAGGTTAGATAAGTGGCTGGTATTTTTCAGTCTTCTTCTGTAAGTAAGGTGAACGATGAACATTTCCAGGGCGCCCACAACCCCCGACGCTACCATGCCGTAGAAAAATACGTGCAAGTCCATGAGCTTGTGTAACATAACATCCTCCTTTGGTATTAAAGCTCCCTCCAAACTCCCTTCAAGGATTTTCTATCGGAGAAAGTTTAGGTTAGACTCATTATAGCTCATATACCCCTTCAAGGAAATAAAAATCGTTCGTCAAATTATTCAAAAAACCGCTGCTTTACAGATATTTCATCATATTCTGTGTCAATTTGACACAATGATCAATTGCTTGTCTCTCGAATACAGGATAATCCACCGTCGCACTGTCATCTGCCTTATCTGAAATCGCTCTGGCGATTAAAAATGGAACTTTGTTCAGCCATGCGGTCTGTGCAATCGCTGCTCCCTCCATCTCCACACAATACCCCTGAAAAGTCTCCGTAATTTGATCTTTGACCTTTTTGTCTGATATAAACTGATCTCCACTAGTCACACGCCCCCGGAAAACCTGTATCTCAGGATTGACTTCCCGGCACACTTTTTCTCCCAGAGAAAGCATCCTCTCATTTGCTGGAAAAGAAAACACCTCCATACGTGGAACTTGCCCTCTCTCATAACCAAAGTCCTTAGCATCCACATCGTGATGGACCACATCTGTAGAGAGCACAATGTCTCCAATATTGATCTCATTTTTCAAAGATCCGGCAATTCCAGTGTTGATAACTCCCTCAACATGGAAATCATCGATCAGAATCTGTGTGCAAACCGCAGCGTTAACCTTGCCAATTCCTGAGCGCACGACCACAGCTTTTTTTCCTTCCAAAACACCTCTGTAAAACTCCATCGATGCTTTCTTTGTCACTTCCACCTGTTCCATCTTTTCTTTTAAAGCGGCAACTTCTTCTTCCATCGCCCCGATGATTCCTATACAATCCATATCTATCTTCCTCTCTTTTCATAATCTGTCCGAAACCGGCAAAAATATTTTCCCTCCCGATTTGCTTCTTTAATTATACCAAAACTCTCTCTCTCAGAAAAGTTTTTCCACATTTTCTCTACCTATTTTCCTTGCTCTCTGCTATACTGTCTATGATATAAATCTCTCATATGATGAGAATATATTGAAACATGTCAGGTCCTAGTAAACCTGCATCATTTATCAGGAGGTTAGATATGGAATACAAGACAAAGGGCGTCTGTTCCCAAAAAATCAAGTTCGAAATCAAAGACGGTAAAGTCTTCAACGTCAACTTCGTGGGAGGCTGTGACGGTAATACAAAAGGAGTCGCCAGACTGGTGGATGGAATGGAGGTTCAAGAAGTAATCAAAAGATTAGAAGGCATCCATTGTGGTTTCCGCGGTACATCCTGCCCAGATCAGCTGGCAAACGCTCTGAAAGCCGCCACTGAGCAGAATTAAGTAAATTTCACGCATCAGCGTGACAAGGTCTTTCTATAAAAAACAAAATAGAAAGCCCCCTTCAGCTCTCTCATCCCCTCAATCTTTGAGTGGCGCAGCTCATTTTGTGCGCCGCCGCAATACCGCTTTGCGGTGAAATTTCTCATTGCGGCGCATCCACAGCGGAGCGTTTATGTTATAGGAAAGAACTCGCATTAGTGTGACAAGGTCTTTTCCATAACATAAAAAGCCGCTGTACAGTTGAGAATACTCTATCTAAATCCTTTCAGATTTATCTTATGGTTTCCCAACTGCACAGCGATCTGTGAAATCCTGTAAATATAAATATGTCATATCTTACTGTCTTATCGATCCCACTTATCACACAGAGACTGTACTTCCCGAGCAAATTTCTCCAGATCTTTGTTCGCCACACCTTCGTTCCTGCGTATAACTGTGAGCAACCGTTGTCCAAGTCCCAGCAATCTCTGAAATACTGACGAACCGCCTTGATGGGCCTGCTCTTTCTTCTTCTGAATTCCAGCCGCCTGGTACTCGCAGACATTATTGGCCAAATCATAAACTGTTCCACTAAACGGAGCCATAGTGTCATATCCTAGCTCTTCTCGCAGCCTTTGGGCAAACAATTCTGTCACCTTATCTTCCCCATGTGTCACAAAGACTTTCTTAGGTTTTTGCCGGAACGATGACGCCCATTTCATCAAACCTTCGTTGTCCGCATGTCCGCTAATGCCTGGCAACACACAAATCTGAGCGTTCACCTGAATCTCCTCTCCGAATAGTTTCACCTCAGAAGCGCCTTCCACGAGCGCTCTTCCTAGGGTTCCCACTGCCTGATAGCCCACAAACAAAATTGTAGACTTAGGGTTCCACAAATTATGCTTTAAGTGATGCTTGATTCTTCCTGCGTCACACATTCCACTGGCTGAGATGATAACTTTACAGCTCTCATCGAAATTAATCCCTTTTGAATCGTCACTGGTTATAGATACTTTAAGACCAGAAAATCCAATCGGATTGATTCCTCTTTGAATCAATTCTGTGGCTTCCTCGTCATAACAATCCAGATAATGCTCTGCAAATATGGTCGTAGCCTCATTTGCCAAAGGACTATCCACATAGACTGGAAAATTCTCATGTCCCTGGACTAAGCGGTCTTCCTTGATCTGCCGGATAAAATAAAGCATCTCCTGGGTTCTTCCCACTGCAAAGGATGGAATCACCACATTGCCGCCCCGATCAAAGGTCCTCTGAATAATCTCTGCCAATGACTTCACATAGTCTGGACGTTCCCCGTGATTTCGGTCTCCATAGGTAGATTCCATTACCACATAGTCTGCTTCTTCCAGATAAGTAGGGTCTTTAATCAATGGTTGTTCTGTATTTCCAATGTCTCCTGAAAATACAATTTTCTCTTCTTTCCCGTCCTCTTTTAGCCAAATCTCGATACTGGCTGACCCCATCAAATGTCCTGCGTCGATAAATCGGACTCTGATTCCCTCGGAGAGATGGATGATCTTACCATACTCACAGCCTACAAAATTTTTCAGAACTCCCATAGCGTCTTCCATAGTATAGGCCGGTACAAATTCTGGTTTTCCGCTTCGGCGTCCCTTACGGTTTCTCCATTCTGCCTCAAACATTTGTATATGGGCACTGTCTCGGAGCATAATGTCACACAGATCGCAGGTCGCCTCCGTGGCATAGACAGGTCCTTGAAAACCTTTTGCGTAAATCGCCGGTATATTTCCAGAATGGTCTATATGAGCATGGGTCAGCAACAGAAAATCTACCTCTCCAAGATTTACCGGAATCTCCACATTCTCATAATAATCTGGCCCCTGCTCCATACCACAGTCCACCAAAAACTTTTTCCCCGCTGCTTCCAAATAGTAACAGCTCCCTGTCACTTCATGGGTGGCGCCGATAAATGTTATTTTCATCCAATTATCCCTTCCTTCTCAAATTGCAGCCAAGTCTTCCTAGTTTTCTCCTTTTATTATACACAATTCAGAGGGAAATTAACAATCTTTTTTCGTAAGAAACGGTATAAAATAACCGGACAGACATAAACCACTCTCCAAGTCCACAGGTACAAAGTGGCAATACCCACTGTGAGAGGCAATATCGCCTGGAACCTCAGAGGAATATGCTGAGTGTCCCACATAATATTGAATCTCCTTTTCAGGAGCCAGATTGAGCAGTTCTTTTTCCCAGCATTGTATATGTGCCGGGAGTTGAATTATTCGAATGCGTTCTTTAAATCCGTTCATATTATCAAGCAGTTCTTTCACATTTCCATCAAAAACGCCTTTTCCCAGCAAAAGCGTTCCTGTGCGATAACCTTCGAATTTCTTGTCAAGATGAGCCTTTAACGTTTGAAAATCCCGCCGATGCAAACAGCCAAAACCACAGAAGTCTTTCTCTTCTATCAGGCAGGGAGAACAATGATCTTCTGGGTCATAAATTTTTCCCGCAAATGCACAGTCTTCTCCCAACGCTTTTGTCCCAGTATAACCATGATACAGACTTAAGCTATTTCCCAGGTTCCTGATGTGAAACTCCCACAGTCCGGTTCTCCATTCATGGGACTCTCCTTCTCTCAAAAATTGCAGTTTCCCTGCCTTTGCAGCAAGCTGCTTTGATATGACCAGACTTTCCGTCCCAGCCGGCAGGTACATCTGTCTGACTTCATGTTTTTCCAGCAGCTCTTCTACCTGCCTGAGTGTCTCATCTTCCAGATCAGCTACCACCAGAACATCCATTGGATACCGTATGGCAAGTCCCTCCTGACCACCCTCACCTATGTAGGCTAAATGTACACTCGCTTTTTCAAACTCATCTCTGTACGCGAGTGTGTGATAAATTCCTTTTCCGTTATTGCCAAAACGCATTCTAAAATATCTTGCTCTCATTTTTTCAATTTCTCAACCTCTCTCTGATAAAACCAAAAGAACCTATCCGAGATCGTTCAGATAGGTCCATGTCAATACGTGATGTAAGAAAACAGCCTTCTACGGGCCTTTCCGTTCTCTTTTCTTTCCGAACATTTCTCTCGTTTGTAAACGGAAGAGTAAGAAATTTATTTATTACAACACTTGTCCATGTTCCGGTATTCAGTTGTCCTACTTTTCAAATTCAGTAGCGTTATTTTTCAATATTAAATTTCTTCTGAATCAATCGCCAATCCAGACACCCTTGGTCTGAGTTGATGTTGACTCTTTTGTGCCGCCTTCTTTTGCTGCATGGTAGCCTTTCACTCGATAGTAATGATTTTTAGGCACTATTATATTGATATTTCTACTCAAACTAGAAGTACTAAGCCCCGAAAAAGACCATTGCTTATAAGTACTATAACTACTACCATTCTTTTGCTCTAAAGATAATTCTAAATACAATGTGTCACAAACATGATACGCTTGCGTTAATCCAAATACACTACATTCATTAGCACTTTGCTTTGTAATTCTAACATTCCCTAAATTCAGGTGATTAGAACGTTCTTTAGGAGTATTTGTATCTTCCGAGCTATCCTCATTTGTTTCTTCTTCTGTAAGTATTTTTTCTTCTAATAAACTAGAGGCTTTTACAGTATGTAAAGGCAAACAAATACAAAAGCAGAAAACAGCAAGCACACCCAAACTAAATTTACTTAGTGTCCCTTGCTTCATTTATTTTATCAACTCCTTCCTAATTTTTTTCTTCCCTTCCAATAAGAATACGTATAAATCCTAAAAAAATATCATTAAAAACGAATATTTTTTAAAATTTTTACAAATTCCTTCTTGTCAATCTTTCCACTAATATCATAATAACAATTATTATATATCCAATGTCCTATATACACCGAATGCTCATCCCCATTATCTTTTCTTTCAGTTGCTTTTATATTCATCTGCTTATTCTTGATTTTAAATCTATCTTTAATGTCGCCCTGGTGCAATAAGTTGTCCAAAAATTCACTTTCACTCTTAGAAATATAGACAAATAAGATTTCGTCTAAATAGCTATATTCCATAAATGCTATTCCTTGTTCCTCGTATATATAATAAGATTTAAATTCGAATCCTTCAGGCTGGTACATAAACATAAAACGGTCACATCCTATTTTTTCCTGAATCTCACTCATCGCCCGTTCCTCGTCTGCCCCAGTATCATCTAAATTATCTGTATTACTGATTTCAATTACTTCATCTTTCCCAATCATATAGCTAACACTTCTAAGAAATCTCTGTCTATTAGCTTGACTGGTCATACTCACACTAAAAATAGCGATCACTGTAATCGCTACCATCGCCACATATTTCCCCGTTCTATGTACCCAGGAGACTTTCTTCCTTCTCTTCTCCTGCTCTTCTAAAATTCCCTGGTAGATTCTCAGACGCATTTTTTCCTCTATCTCATCGTCATCAGCCCAGGGATCTTCCATTGAATCCAACTCTTCTTCAATTTTTTTTGCCTCTTCCAGGTAGTCCGGTAGAAGCTTTTCTTTTTGCTGTTTCTTCTTGCTGAATTTTTCACTCATATAAAAGCCTGTTCTCCTATCTTACCTTGACAATTTCCCCACTGAGGTTCATATTATGAATAGAGGCTGGGAAAATTACTCCTGACTCTTATCCATACCAATCATCTTAGGAGGATTCATATGAAACATATTGTACTTACCGGCGGTGGTACAGCCGGACATGTTACACCAAACATCGCCCTGCTTCCCCGCCTGAAGGAACTGGGCTATCAGATCTCTTATATCGGTTCCTATGAAGGCATCGAAAAGAAGCTGATCGAGGATTTCAATATCCCTTATTACGGAATTTCTTCCGGTAAGCTCAGGCGTTATTTTGACATAAAAAATTTCTCAGATCCATTCAAAGTGCTGAAGGGGTATACCCAGGCCAGAAAACTCTTAAAGCAGCTAAAACCCGACGTCGTCTTCTCCAAAGGAGGATTCGTCACTGTACCAGTAGTAATCGCTGCTAAAAAATTAAAGATTCCTGCTGTCATACACGAATCAGATATGACTCCTGGCCTGGCTAACAGACTCTGCATCCCCTCCGCCGCAAAGATCTGCTGCAATTTCCCTGAAACCGTAAGTCAGCTTCCCGCTGATAAAGCTGTGCTGACTGGAACTCCAATTCGTCAAGAACTCCTAAGCGGAGACCGTCAGGCTGCTATGGATTTCACCGGTTTACACGAGGATAAACCTATTCTGATGATTATCGGAGGAAGCCAGGGAGCTGCCTCCGTCAACGAGAACATACGTAAAATTCTTCCAGAACTCCTAAAAGATTTTCAGATTATTCATCTGTGCGGCCGTGGAAAACTGGATGAATCCCTCCTGGATTTGGAAGGCTACCGTCAATACGAATATATTCGAAAAGAACTGGCCGACTTATTTGCACTCTCTGACGTGGTGATATCCAGGGCCGGAGCCAACGCCATCTGCGAGATTAATGCTCTGAACAAACCAAATCTGTTGATTCCTCTGTCTGCCAAAGCGAGCCGCGGCGATCAGATACTCAACGCACGTTCCTTTGAACGCCAAGGCTACAGTATGGTCTTGGAAGAAGAAGAAATCACCGAAAAGACCCTTTACAATTCCATAAAAGAACTGTATGCCAATCGTGATTCTTATATTCAGGCGATGAAAGCCAGCACAAAGACGGATTCCATCACCCGAATCACTAACATCTTAGAAGAACTAACAGACTCTTCAAAAACTATGTCTGAATAAATTTATCAGTCATTTCCCTGGCGCCTTAGTTCTTCTGCCATCCAGTGTCTTGCACGAGAAATCTGCGTGCGCAAGTACGCAACACTGATTCCATAATCACTCGCCACTGACACTGGATTTTCTTCGTTCACACTTACTCTGCGAATCAGTTCGTACCAAACTTCATTTCTCTGTTTCAAACTGTAAAATACCCGGAGCTTCTTTCTGCACAGTTCTTTTCTCACAACCAAGTCTTCAGGATCTCCCGTCCAGATTCCACTTCCGTTTTCATTTGCATCTAACCCCGAAATTACTTCATGTTTATGATATGACTTTCTACAGAAATCTACTGCGATTCTCCTACTGTAAGACAAAATCCAAGCTTTCGCAAACTCTTCATCAATTTCATCCAGTTTGAAGAACATTGTTATAAACACTTCTTGACATATGTCTTGTGCCAACTCAACATCATGGACCACTGAATACGCAACTTTCAGTGATAACCTGTAATACCTTAAATAAATCTCATCAAATCTTTCTATCTTCATCTTTTGTATAAAAACCCTTTATAAAACTCACTTTAACTTTCCAATAATTTCGTCCCTTACTTCGTCTGTTAAAGTCCCTGGTTTCCATGTCACATTTACTTGGTCTCCTTCATAGCGTGGAATCAAATGCATGTGAAAATGGAAAACTGTCTGACCCGCTACCTCCCCATTATTCTGTACGATGTTAAATCCATCGCACTCTAAAGCTTCCGTCATTCTGCCTGCCATTTTCTTCGCCAACACCATCGCTTTCCCCGCCAATTCATCCGGCAACTCATATATATTGGCCGCATGAGATTTAGGAAGAATCAATGCATGTCCCTTGCTCGCTGGTCCTAAATCCAGGATAACCCTAAAATCATCGTCCTCATACAGAGTTGCCGATGGTATTTCACCGTTCGCAATCCTACAAAAAATACATTCCGACATTCCTTATACCTCCTATGTCTGATATTTTTATTGTTAACTATATTTTGTCGCATTTTGATGAAATTTGCAAGACGATATTCATTGATATTTTCATTTTACAATGGTAAACTTGCTTAGGAGGTGATACAAAATATGCCCAATAATGAACAATTAGAACAACTAAAAAGCGAAACTCAGCTGTTAATCTCAAAAATCTCCCATGAAATCCGTAATCCCGTCGCACTTATACAAAGTACGCTAGACTTAATGGCTATTCGTCATCCAGAAATCACACAATTCGATGAGTGGGACGATATCATGGACAGTATGGACTATCTCAAAGGGCTGCTCAATGACGTCTCAGAGTTCAATAACGCCACGAGATTACATTTACAGCCTACACATATGAAGGAGTTTTTGACAGCTACGTTTCGGTCACTCCAGCCGACTTTAGACTATCTCTTTATCCATCTTGTCACAGAGCTAAACCTACCTGAAACTCCTTTACTCATTGACCCTACTAAATTTCGACAGGCGCTTTTAAACCTGTTGCGTAATGCCTATGAAGCCTCACCTATGCATGGAATCATTCATTTTTATGCATTTTCCAAAGACAGTTTACTCATTCTTCAGATTGAAGACAACGGCTGTGGTATTCCTCCTGAAGACCTTTCCACTTTATTCCAGCCTTTTGTCACCCATAAAAAAGGAGGCACTGGTCTCGGTCTGACTATAACCAAACAGATCATAGAAGCTCATAACGGCACGATAACCGTGGAGTCATCACCTGGCAAGGGAACTAAGTTTACCATTACTCTGCCCATGACTTCATAACTATATTTCTTTTTCTGTGATACAGAAGCACTGCCACGAGAAAGCCGCAGATGAGTCCACCCACATGCGCCGCATTGTCCACCCCAGAACTGGTAAACCCAAAATACAGGGAAAATCCAGCCATAATTACTATCTGCCTGGCAGTCAAATCTTCCAGACGCCCATGATTAGCTAAAAGTACATACAGCATTGCTCCCATCACACCAAATATAGCACCAGACGCTCCCGCTGAGACACTCAACGCCCCTTCCTGGTATTCCAGATAACAGGATAGGATATTCCCTCCCAGACCGCTGAATAGATAGATCAATAGATATTTGACTTTTCCCACCGCACGTTCCAGATTGTCTCCAATCACATACAAAACCAGCATGTTATTTGCCAGATGTGCCATTCCAAAGTGCAAAAACATGGATGTAAATAAGCGGTAGTACTCCTTTGCCTCCACAATCAGAGCAGCATTGGCAGCACCACATCTGAGCATATGCTCAGTATTTCCACTATTTCCAGATAAATCCACAATCAAAAACACAACAACGTTGAGTACAATCATCGCTATGTTAATCGAGAATTTTTTCTTCCTCTCTCTCATGAAATCCTCCTGTCTCAACTCCCGAACAGATAGATTGATGTTTGACGCATTCATATTGTATCAAAATTTCCTCCTGCTGTGAACTAGGCAATTAGCCACACTGATGTCTATTCCAAACCTTCCAAATCTATGTTAGAATATATTATACATGTCAGCATATTAACTGCGAGGAGGAAAAAATATGTTAGAAGTAGAGCTAAAAGCATCCCTGGTAAATCTTTCTACAGATCAAATCCGGGATTCTGCTGAGAAGATAGGATTTCAAGTCAAAAAAAGGCTTCGAGAAATTGATATGTATTTTAATGGCAACGAGCGAGATTTCCGGGACACCGATGAAGCTCTGCGACTGCGAAGCTGCCAAGATCTCTCCAATGGAGGGCCTGCCCAGGTTTTCATCACTTACAAAGGTCCCAAACAGGATAAAGTCTCTAGTACTAGAACCGAATTTGAAACTTCTGTAGGTGAACTCTTCACTATGCGCAAACTGTTGGAAGCACTCGGATATCAGCCAATGTACTCCGTGGACAAAATTCGAACGGAACTTTGTTCCGGCCAGATCACACTATGCCTAGACTGTGTAGAAGGACTGGGAAACTATTTGGAGCTGGAAATACTTGCAGAATCCGAAGTCCAAAGAGATTCTGCCGTCCAAAAGCTGCTGTCCTTGTTGGATTTGCTACAGGTGCCACGTGACAATATGACTCGCAAATCCTATCTGGAACTGCTCTATTTCCCAGAAAGATAAAAACCTTTTCTTTTTGTCGTACTTTAACAGATATTACAACAGTTCTTTTAGAACAGAGTAGAATTGCCGGCAACAACTTCTTTTGTATACCCGAGTATCCTCAAAGCGCACACTGATTTTGTGCACGCTTTAGTTGCTAAAATATACGAAAGAGAGCTGCTGCCGGCAAATTTCTGCATATCTATGATTTTTTAATTGCTCTCATCTTAAAGTTCACGAGCTAATTCATAAGCATTCCAAATCGCATACATGATATTGTGCACTTGACTGGAATCTCCTATATTGTAGACAGGAATGTCTAAGTCCTTCAAGGACTCATACAAACCATTCTCTGACAGATATCCCACTGCTGCAATGAGCGTATCCGCTTTCAGCTGCTGAGCCTCATCACCCTTTTTCACCGTCACTGTACTCTCTGCCGTATCCACCACGGACGCGCTCGTGTGAACGTCAATCTTATGAAACTTCAGCAAATCCATCAGCATAAACTCATTCATATGAGGAATCTTTCCATGGCCGCCCAGCAGCTCTGGCATAATCTCCACTATCGAAACTTGTTTTCCCTGAGTCGCCAGCCATAAGCCGGTCTCGCAGCCTACGAGTCCGCCGCCGACAATTACCACGTGATCACCTGCTGTCTCTCGTCCCATAAGCACATCTTCTGCGCTCACCGCCTTCTTTACTCCTGGGAATTCCATCTTTCTCGCATGGGAACCAGTCGCCGTGATTATCACGTCTGCCCCAAAGCTCTTGGCATATTCCGGTGTCACGGCAGTATTGTATCTCACTTCAACTCCCAGCAATTCCAGCTGACGTTTATACCAATCTATCAGCTTGTGATCGTTTCTCTTAAAGTGAGGCACTCCACCTGGAATCAGATTTCCACCCAAGGCGTCCGATTTCTCACACACTACTACAGAATGTCCTGCAATCGCCGCTGTCCGAGCTGCCTCCATACCTGCGACACCTCCGCCTGCAATCAAAACCTTCTTTTTCTTCAACGCCGGGATAATTCCATAAATGCTTTCCCGACCGCAGGCTGGATTCACTGCACAACTCACAGGGCCATTGGCAATTCGGCCTAGACATCCCTCATGACATCCCAGACATGGACGTATCTCATCCAGCCGTCCAGTTCTGACTTTTTCCACATACTCAGGATCACACAGCAAAGCACGGCCATAGCTCACGATATCGCAACAGTCCTCCAAAGCCTGTACTGCCAGCTTCGGATCATCCAGTTTTCCAGCCAGAATAATCGGCACATCCACTTCTTTTTTCAAAATTCGTCCAAATTCCATGTAAGGACCGTCTTCAAAATACATTGGCGGATGATTCCAATACCAGGAGTCATAAGTGCCCGCATCCACATTCAGTGCGTCATAGCCTGCCGCTACTAGAATCTTTGCCGCCTCAATACCCTCAGCGATATCCTTTCCGGCCTCCTCGTATTCCTCTCCTGGCAGCCCCCCTTGTCTCAGAGCCTTCATACAGCTTTTCAAACTATAGCGAAGACTGACAGGAAAATCTGGCCCACAAGCTTTCTTAATTCCCTGCACAATCATTGTGGAGACTCTCAGACGGTTTTCCAAACTTCCACCAAATTCATCTGTGCGGTGATTGAACAATTCAATCGCGAACTGGTCCAGCAGATATCCCTCGTGAACTGCATGAACTTCCACTCCGTCAAAGCCAGCTCTCTTCGCGATCACTGCTGATTTTACAAATCCTTCAATCAGTTTCATGATCTCTTCTTTTGTCATCTCACGATGAACTGTCCGCGGGTCAAAACGGTTCGTCTGCTCTGACGGTGCAATGTTCTTGGAAATAAAGCCTGGCAGAGCGCTTCTTCCTAGACCTCCTGTAAGCTGAAGAAAGCATTTCGCACCGTAAGCGTGAATCCTCTCGTTCATCTGATAGCAGCTGTGTATAAACGCGATCGGCATCGTCGTGGGACATGGCAGCCCCACTGTGGGCAATCCCTCAATCGTGGTGTCCACGCTGCAAATTCCTGTGATAATCAACCCTACACCGTGCCGTGCACGCTGCACATAATAATCCTGAAGTCTCTGGTGAAACCCTCCAAATGCATCTGCATATCCCACCGGTCCCATAGGTGCCATCGAAGTGCGGTTCTTTAACTGCACCTTTCCAATGTGAGTGGGAGTAAATAGTTCAGAATAACATGTCATACCCTTTCCTCCTAAATATTCAGGCGTATCTCTGAATTTTCTTTGCGTTATGGACGGAATCTTTCTCGAATCACTTCTGTCACATCATAAAATGTCTCATACGGAAAATAAGGTTTTCCCAATTTATCCAGATACTTCGCCAACAAATCTCGGGCGAAGACAGTATCCACTGCCTGAGACATCTTCATATCCGTAAAGCTGTCACCGATTCCAATCGCATGTTCATATTGATACAGTGCCATCACGTCTGTCTTTTTCAACAGTTCATTTCCATCGTCATACTGGGAGATCAGCTTCATCTTCGGTCCGCTGACATCCAGGTCTACCGCGTGCAATTCTTCTAACTGTTCACGATATGGCGCCAGCTTCCGCTCAGAAAACTGTCTCACACCCCCTGAGATGACCACCACAGGAATCCCCAAGTCTTTCATAGCACTCAAAAATTCTGAGAACCCTTTCCTCACAGCGACGCCGTCTACATAGTCCAGCATTTTCGGCAGCAATTCTGAAGGAGCCCCATCAAAAGCATAACGCACTACCTGACTGAGAGTCATCTCGCCTTTTGTAAGCTTGTCGTTATACTCTTTGAACTCTCTTGGGTCCGAGAACAAACGTATTGCTCCGACTAAGGTATCCTCCATAGTAATTGTCCCGTCAAAATCGACAAACACAATATTTTTGTACAAATCCACATCCCTCCCTTTGAAACAGGCCTCCGTTCAAGCGGAGGCCCATATACGCTTTATTTTTCAACCTTGACTAATTCATCAAATCAAAGTTCTTCTTCAAATCAGGATTCAGGAATGCCAGCATACGTGCCAGTTCTTCGTGGTCCTTCGCATAATCCACCACAGAGATTCCCTTCATAGCTGCATCAATAGCTTGACGCATGGATTTTGCTCCTGCCTCGCTTCCGTCTGGATGGCCATGAACACCGCCACCTGCGGCCAGCATCACATCCGTACCCACATTTTTGACAATTTTCTCTACCGCCATCTGTGTAGTTCCGCCAGAGCAAGCGTACATCATTGGTTTGATGTTCCACCATGGCTGAGTAAAGAACTTAAAGCAGCGGTAGAATTGTTTATAGGATACCGGGAATTTACCATATGGATGTCCATTAATCTGGAAGTCACCGCCTGCCAGACGTGTGATCTTACCCACCAACAGAGGTGCTGAAATACCTGTATAAGTGGAAGCCGCCATAGTTCCTGCAAAGTTTACATGGGCCAGTATCGGCACATTGATATTTGGATCGTCTGCCAGCATCTTCAGTGTATCAAAGCCTGTCGTATAAACATTCACCATCAGGCAGTTTCCTCCATACTCCAATACGCGGTAGGCATTCTCTCGAACTTTCTCCGTGCTGTCAGAAATATTTACCGCATAGAGACTGTGCTCACCGGTCTCCTCATAGACCTGTTTCTCCTTCTCCATAAACTTCGTGACACGTTCTTTTAATGGGCAGTACGGTCCATCCGCCAACATCAGCTCGTCGTCCTTGATAACGTCTACTCCGCCCTTGCATGCGTGATAGAATAAGTCCGCTCCCTCGTCAGGAGTCCATCCAATATTCGGTTTAATCATAGCGTTCAGCAGAGGTCTGTCCGGAACTTCCAGCACTTTACGAAGCCCCTCAACACCGAATTTCGGCCCTTTAAACTGAGCAATAAATTTCTTCGGGAATGCTACATCAATCAGACGAATCATACCGGACGCTGATATATTTCCAAACAAAATCGTCATAAGGGAAGACATGCTGTTTGAAAAGTTCTCCATAGGATAAGCAATCTGTATAATATACATCGGCGGTTCATCAGACTGGTAATCGCAGCCAATATCTGGAACCTCATACAGAGCTACCAGCTTAGACCCGAAGCGACGGGTCTTTTCCGCAGAATCCGCACTTACTTTAATCCAGGTTCCCGTGGTCTGTTCGTCAGCGATAGCCATAGCCAGTTTCTCAATGTTAGATGTCTTAACTTTAGCCTGATAAGTCGCAATCACATAGTCTTCCGAAAAAGAAACTTCCGGAAATGCATAGGTCAGATTTTCTTCATCCAGTTTACGAATCATATTGTTGTCCTCCTTGTCATTAACGTTCTATATTAGAAAATACCTCTTCAAACGCATTGAGAGTCTCCGCGATGGTCTCGTCATTATCTGCCATACTTGTATAGATTCGACTACCTGCCAGAGTAATCACACCGTTCGCCGTGAGAGCAGCTCCAAATTCTTCAATATACTGCTGCCGTTCTGGAATTTTCTTAAACACATCCGGGTCCGCAGCGCTCAGATACATAACACCGGATACCTCAAAATGAACAATAGAGCCTGTATTCCATGTCACGAACGGAAGTTCATATTTATCAATCAATTTTTGAATGCCATCACAGAGCTTATCTCCATTCTCACCTGCCTTCATAGCCGCATCCTGGCGGATGATCTCATCAATTGCGAAATAACCCGCTGCACAGCTTAGAGGATTCGCAGTTAAAGTACCACCTACATACGCCTTCTTTTTACCCGCTTTCACCCCAGCAGCAATACAAGACATGATCTCCTCGCTGCCTCCTACGCCGCCGGCCATCGGATATCCACCGGCCACAATTTTTCCAAATACTGTAAGATCTGGTTTTACATTGAAGTATCCCTGTGCTCCTCCAGGTCCCACACGAAATGCCGTGACAACCTCATCAAAGATTAACAACGTATGGAACTCATCGCACAGTTCACGAACCTTCGCCGCGAAATCTTTTGCCACTGGACGCGTCCCACTCTCTGGTCCAAAAGGCTCAATGATTACTGCTGCCGTTCCGCCTGCTTTCTCATTCTCCTCCAATACTTTCCTCAGACCCGCTACATCGCCCGGGAAGAATTCTGAGGTATTCTCTGAAACTTCCTTCGGAATTCCATGGGCCTCAAAAGTCTTTGTATAAGGTATATGTAGAGAATATACCAACTGATCGCTCCATCCGTGATAAGCGCCGCCTACCTTGACAATCCGCTGCTTTCCGGTGTAAGTACGTGCAATACGGATGGCAACCATATCTGCCTCTGTTCCACTGGCCAGACAACGGTACATCTCTACCCACGGCATACACTCATGAATCTTCTCTGCCAGTTTCATCTCATACGGATGAAACAGACCGGTGACTGGGCCTGATTCCTTTACCACTTCCCAAACCTTCTGATTGACAGGTTCGTAATTGCTCCCCAGTAATGTAGGGCCGCCAGCTTGAAGATAATCCACATAGCGGTTTCCATCAATATCATACAAATAAGCCCCCTGTGCTTTCTCAATTACCAATGGAAACGGATAGTTAAACGCCAGGTTGTGCTGCACACCGCCTGGAATTACTTTTTTAGCCTCCTCAATCATTTTTTTTGAGCCGCTGCATTTTTCTTCGAAATACTTCATGTACTTCTGCATCGCCTCAGGCTTGATGTGATGAATCGGCTCGTTGACCAGCCTGTCCATCTTTGCATAAATCTCTTTCTCGTCTGGCCAACGAGATACACCATAATGAGCATTCATTGTCTTTAACCTCCTTTATCATTGCCATAATAACTATGAGCAGATCTGCCAAGATCTGCGAGGCACAGTCCACCTCTCTTATAAATATACAGACAATCTATCTTCCGGACGAATTCCCTGCTGCGTCAGCTCTTATTTCTATTCAACGCAGCATAGGCCTTTTTATTATTTTTGTAGAGGTCTTTAAACACTGGGAAGATCTTCGTATAGGCAGCATGATTCTCAGCATTTGGTTTATAAGTAGCACTGACTTTGATGATCTTTTTAATTTCCTTGATATCGTCTAACATTCCCAGACTAACCGCCATCAAAGCCGCTGCTCCCATCGCACCCACCTGTCTCGGATTTTCCACAGTCTCTACTTCCCGTCCCAAAACATCTGCCATTACCTGACAGATATATGGAGCAATCGCACTTCCTCCTGTAAAGCGCACAACAGGATGTGTTTTAAAAGAAGTCTCCGTGCAGTCCAGCAGCCATCTCATATGTAGGCATACTCCTTCAATCACAGCTTTCATTAAGTCACTTCCATGCGTCGTGATATCCAGATTAAAGAACAGTCCTCTGGAATTGGCATCGTCGAAAGGACACCGATTTCCATGCATCCACGGCGAAAAGATCACTCCATTGCTTCCTGCCGGAGTATCCTTGATGTACTCAATCATCTGGTCATAATCCATTCCCATCTGATCGATACGGTCTTTTACCCACTCCATACACTTACCGGAAGTCTCAACCTCTGCGACATAATTATATGTAGTAGGGTCTACACCAATCAAAGCTCCGATCAGATTGGTCAAGTCCAAATGAAGCTTATCCACTGTAGTCGCGACCCAGCCTGAGGTACCTGAATAGACCAGTACGTCCCCCACATTCACACATCCTGCTCCCACAGAGCACAGGCTCACATCACTTCCACCTGAGAAAACCGGAGTTCCAGATGCCAGACCCAACTCCTCTGCCGCCTCTGGCAACAAAGTCCCCACTTCATCTGTGGAACCGCAGATTTCAGGCAAATGCCGCATGTCTATGCCAACCATTTTACACAGCTTTTCGCTCCAGCAATCTTTTTTCACATCAAACAAAAAAGTAGCACAGGCATCATCTCGGCTCGCCAGCATCTTTCCCGTGGCACGGCAAGTTAAATACTCCTTTGCATCCAGCCATTTATAAGTTTTTTGAAAGATTTCTGGTTCGTTGTCTTTCACCCAGAGATATTTCCATGCAGGGTCCTTGGCACTAGCAGACACTGCGCCTGTTATCTTCAGATATTTTAGCACTTTGAAGATATCTAGTCCCTCCACCTTTAAGCCTGTACTCATACAGCGTTTAAACTGTTTATCAGCCCTGGCATCCATACAACTCATTGCTCTGCGCAAGGGTTTTCCCTTCTCATCTACCATCACCACTGTCTGAAACTGAGAGCAGAAGGAGATTCCTTTGATCTCTTCTTTCGCAACCCCGCTCTTTTCCAACAATTTTTTGGTACTTCTGGCCATTGCTGCCCACCAGTCAGCAGGATCCTGCTCCACACCGCCATTTTCCAGTACATGAAGTTCATAAGCATCTGTCTCGCCTGCGAGGTACCGGACGCTATCTTCGGCAGAAATACTGAACATACAAGTCTTCAGACCTGTTGTTCCAACGTCATAGGTGATAACTTTTACTGACATCTATTCTCTTCCCCCTTTACGTTGATTCTTACTTTGTCGCCCCCAAATTGTCTATACAAAAAATTATACTTCTTTCTAATTTCAAAGTCAAGTTGTGATAATTCACCTTTTCGGTACGTAAATATTATTTAAATTAATTTTTTTTAAAAAATTACAAAAATACATTTTTAATCATTCGTCTTTTTATTTTATTCTCCTTATATCGACAATTATCTGCATTCTGCAATATAAATTCCTATAAAAGTATATTATAAATATTTTTTTACATTCTCTACTTCAAAAAAATATAGGAAATATCTGCAAATTGTACCTCATCCTGATCTCTCAGCTCATACTCCTCACCACTTTCCAGTACCCTCCCATTGACAAAGGTCCCATTCCTCGAATTGAGATCCATCAGATAAAATTTTCCTTGAATCTTCCGTATTTTAGCATGAACTCTGCTGACCGTAGGATAAGGGAGAACCACATCCACCGCTGTCTTAAGTTTCCCCACTATCAGCAGTTCCTGGTCCAACAGAATCGGCGGAAATTTTCCTTCCTCCTTGCTCACCAGAGAACTGCCAGCTGTCTTAGAAGCCTCCGACAATACCATGGTCAGTTCTGCTCCATCCTCTGTCTCAGTATGTCTCCCTCGGCCATCTTCTCCATCCGCCTTGTCAAAATAGATGTCTTCCTTTCCTTCTTCCTGCCGATACCACCCTTTTGTTTCTTCTTGCTCTACACTCAAAATTTTTCGCACGGCTTTCTTATCGCAATATCTAGTTTTTCCCTGCTCCTTTTGTAACATATTCTCAGCCCTTTTCGTCTTCTTTCTTGAATAAAGCCAAACTCCCATAGAGAGGCTTCCCATCATGACTATCCCCCCTCCAAGAATCCAAACCAATTCTATGTTCCCGCCACACACTTTCCAAATGACTGCCACACTCAACAGTAGCCCAGGGATAAGAAAAGCAGCTTGCCAAGGCAAACTCCTGTCTACTCTAGAGGATTTTTCCCGTAAAAATACGGATTCTTCTCCTTCTCTCTCAAAACCCTCAACCTCCTGAGAAAAGGGCAATTCTTCCCACAAAAAATCCTCTTTCTCTGCACACGTCTCTTCCTCAAATGATTTCTCCTCGTAATCCTGGTACAATTCTTCCTTAATTCTGTCAATCTGAAACTCCTTTTCCATAGAAATCCGATACATTCCATACCCCAAAGTCACCGCATCCTTGTCCCGGTGGTCAATCTTGGGAAGAATATACTCAGCCAGCTGCCGAAACTGTTCTCCCACCTCTTTTTCATACCCTGGCAGATAACAAAATCGGATGTCTGTCTCTCCGGCTTCCAGATAAATAAAATCCGGTGCCAGAATCAAATTTCTAGCATCTAGCAGATAACTTCCCAATTCCTGGGCCGCTCTCACCATCCCTTGAAAAATCTGAAAAATATCTTCCCGTTTCATTTCCTTTCCAGCGTATCTGTCAACCAGAGATTGACGAGACGTAATCTCAAAATAAAAGAGATTCTTCCCATCCATCCCTTGAATTGTACACGACAGTAACGAAGAAAGTTGGTTACAAAGAATCATTCTGGTTTGATATCCAGAAGTGTTCACTTCCTCGGGCCCCTGTAAAATTAAATAACTGTGATTTACATCTCTTTTATAATCCACCTGCATCTTTACTCCTCAATTCTCCACCACTTTCAGGGAATCAGTCGCCTTTCCAGATACGTGCTTTCCGTATTCTCTGCACCGGAAATATCTTTTTTGCTTCCCCTTGAATTTTCAGGTTCCACCTCAATCCTCCGTACAAGGTAAAAACATCGCCCGTATATGTGACTTTCCATTCTTTTCCTGTTTCCTGAACCTGCATGTTGACTTCACTCATCCCCCAAAACCCCACCGACGCCCGCTCCTTCGCTCTCAGCCGCGCGGCTTCCAGCGGAACCCCATCCTGTCGGTGCGACTCTATAGCCCCAGTCAAAGCTGCCTCGCAGGCTCCTGCGCTCAAAAAGCACCGGTTGTGAACATAAAAACACAAGCCTAACAAGCTGAAAATCACAAACAGAATAACCGACATCAAACAGGCCAGCTCCACCGTCAGACTTCCTCTTCTGCAATTCACTTCGCTCACTCCTTTCTATAATAGCAGTCTTATTAAATTCCCCAATAGAAAAAATGGAACCAATGGCAGTTCCGCGTTTTTCTTTTTCCTGCCAAGCATGAAATCCCAGCCTGCCCAAAAAGCTGCCCCAAAAAGTCCTGTCAAAAGTGTCATAGTGGTCTCCCAGGCCCCCAGGCACATTCCCAGTCCCATCGTCAAAAATCCATCTCCCAGACCAAGAGCCCCTTTTGTGACAAGGCTGATTCCCAACATACAGATTCCGGGCAAAAGCCCCCACGCAATCTTCATAGCAGCCTCCACACTGATGCCTCCCAATATAAATCCGAAACTCCCCAACAGAACAACAGACCATAGCCCTATCTTTCTTGCCCGGATATCCGTATAACTATTCCACGCCAAAACTCCCAAGATAACAACCTCTCTCATCGTCTCCATTCTCTCCTATCCTCCACATCGGCTGCAAGCAAGCCATCCTTTTACCTGTGACAGCGGGACCATACGTACAGTTCGCTTCAAACCTCCACAGGTTATTTGTCCGTGATAATGGTCGCCGCTCCCGGTAATGTAAACTATCGAAGTTTTTTTTCCATCTTCTATACATCTCTCGCATGGATAATACTTTCCACCACTTTCATTCCTCCGTCCAGGCAGTTCTTTTGCTGAAACCGCCTCCAAGGATACTCTGAGGTAACTGCATGTACTTTTTAAATGATAGACTTTGCCTGTATCCGCTATGTATACCATCTTCTCTTCCTGTACAGCTCCATTCTCCTCCTGGTACCCCGTCCAAGTATGCACTTTCAACTTGCTATACATTGGAACCGGCGGCAAGGAAATTGCTGAAATCGGCGCTCTCCATATGTAAAAATCCGGTATTTCCACCTCTTTCGGAGCCTTCTCCCAGGAAGTATCATTCATTCCTATCTCCTCCGCCCGTTCCCGCAGTTCATACTGCCTTTGAACCTGTATCTGAAAAATCTCAAAAAAACTCAGAATCATAGCTATCCCCACAAAGAATAGAAACAACACCAGTGCGCATTCTACAGTCAGACTTCCCTCAGCGGCAGAGGCGCAAAAAGATGCCTTCCCGGAAACGGCAGATTCTCCTTTCGGGGGTGAAGAATCTGTGTAGCAGACCTGAAGAGAGTGTACGTTATCTTTATATACCTGTTTTCGAAAAAGCATCTTTTTACACCTCCTGTCACCTCTAGGAATTTCCATATCCATATTGTCTGTTCACTGTAAAAGCCCGGTCTTGAATCATAACCTCCACAGATACTTCCAGTGCAGTCATACAATAGTCCAGCCGAAAAGAACTATTGTTTTTCCGTACCCGCATTTCCATTTCTACCTGATCTAAAGCCCTCATAACCTGTGTATCTGTACTCTCCAAAAACAGCAGTACCTGCAAGTAATCCTCATAAGAGAGCCCTTCTGGGTCCCCCCTGTGTCCAGATTCCAAAAGATCTGGAAGATGTATGAGATTTTCCAGTGAAAGCTGCCAGGTATCCGCACTTTTCCAAAGTCCTATCTTTCCTCCTGAAAATAGTTCTCTCAAATCTAGAACGCTCTCTCCAAAGGACCAGCAGACTAGCAATGCCTTCTCTATGATTGACGCAGCCGGTGGAAAAAGAAATGCCGACGCGATCGCAAGCGCCAAGCTCTGCGCTTGCGCCCGTTTCTCAGGGCTAGACAGCAAATAAGATAAGTTGAACCCTTCTCGAATCAGCAGAAGACGATTCGCCGCAGACTTCAGATTTTCTCCATCACTCTCTTTGCCGAATAAAATATACTCTACTTGATTTTTCATCACTCCCCCTCCCGGGTCTAAGTAATTTCCCATCCTGTCCAGAAGATATCTCTGAAACAACAGCCGCTCCAACGCTGATGCCTTCTCTTGTCTATTTCCCATGGCAAACCCTTTTTCAAGCTCTCTCTGGGAGAGCATCTGACTGAGATCAACAGAAGTCCAGGATACTTCCTGAGGGTTTTCTAAAACCAGAGAAAGAATCCCCCTATTCATCAGCTCCCGTATGGTCTGAATTGGATTTTCCGCCTGCTCTGTCTGAACAGGATCCTGCTGAAAACTGTCGCCCTGAAATCCTTCCTCCTGAACTTCTTCCTGAACCTCCTCCTGGGCTTCCTGTTCCAGCGCCTGATCAATTGCCTGGTCATATTCTGTGAGAGCTCCTCCTTCGGATTCCTCCCAGACATTTTCATGACCCTGTGTCTCCTTCGCTCTTTCCTGTACAGCCTCTTCCAGCCATTCCAATCCTTCTTTTTCAGACACCTGCTTTTGTACTTCCACAGACTGCCTTAAAAACTCCTGTCCACCGTAGTCCGTCAACAGTGTATAACCGCTGATGCCTCCGATTCCCAGCTCCATGGATATGCCCTTCACCTGAAGAACCGGCTCCATATATCCCTCAAAAATTTTATACGCCTGTCCCACGGGCACTCCCTCCGACGACACAGATGGATAAAGCCCAAATATCTCATAGCTCTCCAATAGTTCCCTGTCATATTGAGCAAAAAGGGAATACAACCCTACATCTGCTCCGTTTAAAACATGTGCTCTTCCGCAGGAGACACGCACGGATTCCAACAATGCACTAACTAAAACCACCAGAACGCTCAGAGTCAATGCCAAGAATACTGTAATACTCCCTTTTCGCTCCACAGGCACCACCTCCTCTCCAATTTCTGAGCTTAAATAGCATTGCTCTGCTTAGTGATCTTAGACAGTATGTTCTTTACTAAACTAACCAGCTGTTCCTTGAATATCACAACTAAACTTATCAAGACCACCAAAATCAAGATAATCTCCACGACGCCTACCGCGTCCTCTTCGAAAAATAAGCCCTGTAGACTCCCCATATTCTCACCTCCCTCCTTTGTTCACCCGCTGTAAAAGGATAAGCAGGCTGGTATCATCAACAAAGCCAGCACCACGCCTAGCATGAGAATCATAGGAACTAGCAACTTCGTAGCCGCAGTCTCCCCGTGGATTCTGGCCCTGCGTTTTCTCTCTTCCCAGGCCTCTGTAGACTCCCTCTCTAGCATGTCCACCAGATTTCTGTTTCCACTGCGTAGATTCTGAACTAAGAGGGTAGAAAAGGTTTTATATTTCGCCTGAGCGCACCTTTGTCCGAAATTCTGGTATGCTTCCTTTTGCGATACTCCGCTATCCATCTCGATACAAGTCCTGCGAACCTCTTCATACCCCGGACGCCTGTCCTTTGTTTTCGTCTCGCAATCCTCAGAGATCTTCTGAAATGCTCCCCGCACAGACATTCCTGCCTGAATCAAGAGCGTGAACTTCGTCACTAGACCCGGATAGTCCATTATAAGTTCTTCCTCCCGCTTTTTTCTGCTGTTTTCCTTCTCCCTTTCTCGGAATACCAGCAATACCGCCGCAGCTCCCAGACACATAGAAGACATGAACGTTCCCGTATAGTCCTCCGGAATCCCCCACTGCAAAGACCTGCCGTTTAAAGTTTGCGGAAGGTAATAATTCTCAGGATCGTTCTTCTCCTGGTTGAAACGCAGAATTTCATCCTGAACCTGCTGTTCCAGACTTAGCTCCTGTTTAGCTTCCTCCGGTCCTTCTTCCTCCTGTTGGTTTTCTTTCTCAGGAATTTGCACGGTGAGCCTGCTCTCTTCCCCGCCGTCCACACAGACAACCAATTCCTGTTCATATCCTAACTCTTCCCGGTGCATCACCTTTGGCACCTGGCGCTCTCGGTTATTCTCGACACTCAAAATGATTCCCAATAGGTTTCCCCCTACAGCGACCAGAAAAAACAGTCTGCGTCCTTTGTCATCTTTTAACATTCTCCCGATCTTCCACTTTTTGTGAAATCCCAACCACAGCAGAAAAAGTCCTACAAATATACATATATGTAATTCCATACTCACACCTCAATGTCCACAATCCGATTTCCCAACCACCAGGCAAAAAGATACACGGCCAAACATCCCGTCATCACCGCCACTCCAAACAGGTTTCCATATAAAACCTCTAGAAATCCCGGAGAGGTCAAACTCATATATAGAATAATCCCGAATGGCATAACGCTCATCAACCTCTGTTCTGATTTTTTTGCCGTCAGTACCGCCTCAATCTCTTTTTTTACCTCAATTTTATCTCCCAGCATCTGCGCGGATTTCTCCAAAATTTTTCTCATATCCCCGCCGCTTCTCTTCGCTGTCTGAAATACAACTGCAAAGTTCTCCACGTCCTCCGAATGACTTCTGCTCCCCAAATCCATGAAAAGTCTCTCCACAGGCACACTCAGCTTTAATTTATCTTCCATTTCTCTCAACTCTCTTGTAAGATCTGCTTCTCTCCCATAGAGACGTTCTAATTCCCGTGCGCACAGCGAAATCGCATTTTCCACGGAATAGCCGGCTTGCAAGGTAACATTCAAGGAATCCAGCATGTCCTTGAACTGATAATTCAGTTCTCTTTGTTGCTCTCTAATTTTTTGTTGTTTTCGCAGACGAAAATAAATGAATACGATTGCCGGCAGCGGGAGAAAGGCCCAAATGTTCTGGTAAAACAGCCAGTTGACCCCCGCACACAGCACCGTAGCTTCGGCCAGATATCTCACTTTTTCTTTCCACTGAAACTGATACATTCCATAATCTTTCTTCAAAGCGCCACCCCCGACCGCGCCAGCTTCTCTGCTCTGACTAAATCTCCCGTCCGCACTAACCCCTCTCCCTCCTTCCAGCAAAACAGTGGATTTAGCTGAATTTCACCATTCTCATATCCCAAAACTTCTGTGATCTCCAACACCTTCCTGCTTCGGTCCCGCATTCTTCCAAGATGAATCAGCAAATCCAGCCCCGAGGCAATCTGGCGCCTGATGGCTTCCATAGGCAAATTCATTCCCATCAGCACCATTGTCTCCAACCGGCTCAGCATATCCTTGGTACTGTTGGCATGGGCTGTGGACAAGGAGCCTTCATGGCCTGTGTTGAGTGCCTGCAGCATGTCGACGGCCTCCTTTGAGCGTACCTCTCCCACAATAATTCTGTCAGGGCGCATTCTCAGCGCAGTCTTGATTAAATCACGAATCGTGATATCTCTGCCTCCTTCCAGATTCGCCGCTTTTGCCTCCAATCTCACCAGATTGTCGATTCCCTGAATGCGAAGCTCCGCATTGTCTTCAATGGTGATAATTCTCTCCTCATTCGGTATATATTCTGAGAGAGCGCCTAAAAACGTCGTCTTTCCACTCCCGGTTCCGCCTCCCACCAAAATAGAATAGCGTGCCTGAACCATCTTACTCAAAAACCTCACACATTCCTCCGTCAGACTTCCCAACTGTAAAAGCTTTTCCATCGTAATGGGCTGTTTCGAAAAACGTCGTATTGTCAAAATCGGTCCATTTAAAGCTACGGGAGCGATGACCGCATTTACCCTCTCCCCGCTCTCCAAACGTGCATCTACAATGGGGCTGGCTTCATTGACGACCCGATTGCACTTTCCTACAATCTGCTGAATAACATCCTCCAATTTTTCTTTTGAGGTAAAACTTCTGTTCCACCTCTTGATTTTTCCTTCTCGTTCCACAAAAATACTGTCCGGCCCATTGACCATAATCTCTGTGACTGAATTGTCCTCCAGCAAATCTTGAAGTACATCCAGCTTTCTCACAGAATGAAACAGCCGCTGCCGCAACTCCACCTTTTCCTTTAAAGACAGCCCTTCTTCTTTCAGATCACTCAGTATCAGATCATCAATCAAACTTAGAATCTCCCCATCCGTGAGCTCTCTGGTCAAATCTAACCTCTGCATCAAGGCCTGCCGTATCTCCTGAAATTTTTGTCTGCTCATAATTTCTCCTTTCTCAATAGCTCTCTCACATAGTCACCAAGGGCACTCCACACCAATTGATCTATATAATCGCCTCCTTCCTTTTTGAGACCATGATAAGGCAAATGAAGTTTTTCAATTTTTTGAATCAATTCCTCCTGACCGCTCAATTGTAGTGTCCGTTCGAACTGCCTGATCTTTTCTTGAGAAACCCAGTCTTCCTGGACCGGCATGTAGATCTTATGACAGCAATTTAAAAAACTCCCAAGATCTTCTAATCCATTTCCCACATCCACAATCAAAACCTCATAGGCGCTGTAGACGGCTATTGCCTGAACCAGATTCTCCCACTGTTCCATACTGGTCCCTCGTATATCCATAGAAAACTGTACCGGCGGCAGATAATCCATATTATTGCAGGTCAAAACCATTCCACCCAAAAGATGCGCAAAATTCGTATACCCCTGCCGAATGTAGTAAAGCAGATCACTGAGATTTTTCTCAAACTCTGTGTCCATCATAATCTTCAAAGCGGAATATTCCTCTAAGCTTAAATAGAGAACCGCTTTCTGTTTTGCAAGAATCTGTCCAAGCGTCAGAGCAAAAGAAGTCTTCAGGACTCTTCCCAAAGGTGAGTAGACTCCCAATACCTTCAGCGGCCTTTGAATCCTCTCACCGGTCAGCTCGGTCTCCTCCCCGTAACAATTCAACACTTCCCGAATCACATTGTCGGAAGATTGGTACTTATATACACTGGGATATTGATCTAGCTGAGGACTGTGAACTCCCTCAGAGAGAATCATCAGCTTTCCCACATCTAATTCTCTCACTCTAGGGCACATGGCCTTGTCCGAGATCAAGAGAATCTCAATGTGGTGCTTTTGCGCGTACTCTGTCAAAACGTCCACACTAGAAAACGCTTGGATTTCATAGGGATGCGACTGTTTCTGATTCAAATACTCCATAAAGTTATGTGCATATTCCTTCTCAGGATCACACACGGCAAAAATTGCTTTCTTCAATAGTACCCTCCTATCCAAAAGAGAACCCCCAGAAAAACAGGCACCGTAAAATGCATGTTCTCCGGCCTATTCCCTGTAAGCCCATAGGGAGCAAACTCTTTTGTCCGTATAAAGTTCCATAAATAGTGAAAAAAATAGCGCAGACGTTCCGCAAGGCTGCGGCGCGCAACGAGAAGCAGAAATGCCAAAATGGCACCCAGAAAAAAACTATAAAGCATACAGACCAAAATTTTCTTTGGTCCTATGATTCCTCCGACGGCTGACAAAAGTTTTAGGTCTGCCGCCCCCAGCATTCGTAGATAATAAAGTAAAAATAAGATTGTCAAAAGAAGCAGTGCACCCAGAAAGAACACTGCGAGTCCCCGGATGCCTCCTGACCAGATTTGCCAGAATGAGCCAACCGCCCACCCGCACAGAATCCACTCATTACTTACCTTCTCCTTTTTCAAATCCATGCAGACTGCCACTGCTACCAGACATAATACAATAGCTCTTTGCAGCACATACGTGAACAACACCTCCCTTCTATTCAGCCTCTGTCAAAGCTCCCGCAATAGCACAGAGTCCCCATAAATTCTCTTTTTTAATCTTCTCATAAAAATACATTGGAAATTTTGTCTGAAACGACAGATCGGTATCAAAAGCGATTAGATTTTCTTTGTGAGTGTATTATAAACTCTAAATTTTGATTTGTCCAGTCTTGACAGAGACAGAAAATCCAATAATTTGTGAACATTCTGTGAAATTAGCACTCACCTCTTGACAGTGCTAATAATCTGTATTATATTACACATAGAACAAATAAAACAGATAAAACAAATTCTTCAATCTCTTTTTAAATGGGATCCGGAAAGACATTGAGGAATTGTTCTATAATAAGGAGGATATTACTATGATGCTCAACAGAAGAAATTACGGTTACAATTTATTCGATGAATTATTTAAAGATCCATTTTTCACCAACAGCTATGAACAGAGCGATACTTCTCTGATGAAGACGGATATTCAGGAAAAAAATGACTATTATATGTTAGACATCGAACTGCCTGGGTATCAAAAAGAAAATGTTCAGGCAGAGCTAAAAGATGGTTATCTGACAATCACCGCATCCCGGACAGAAGAAGCCTCGTCGGACGACAACAGTCGTTATCTGCGAAGGGAACGTTTTGCCGGAACCTGCAAGAGAAGCTTCTACGTCGGAGATCAGGTAGAACAGGAAGACATCAAAGCCGGATTTAAAGACGGTATCCTGAAAATTTGTATTCCCAAAGAAATCCCGAAGAAAATTGAAGAGAAACCTACCTTTATTCAGATAGATTAACCCCCCCCTTTAGCGGCGAACAGCCTATATACAACAAAAATTCCCCTTAGGGCTGTTCGCCTTTGTATACCTGATAATAGAAGGAGCCATTGCTAAGCGGATGAGAAATCATCCGGGAGCAGTGGCTCTCTTTTTGTATCAGAATTTCTTGTACACAGAGGGGTTTTTTTTGAAAACTTCTTGCACTCTCTCCTAGAAAAAGTTACACTTAATACAGTATTGACAGATTTTTCAAGGAGGCTGCTATGAAACAACTGATTTGCCTTGGAGACAGTCTCACCGACTGCGACCGAATGTTTACTCCCGACGGACTGGGGTATGGATACGTCCGTCAGCTAAATGACATGTTGCTGAAAAAAACTGCCTGGAAAACCGTCAACCGGGGTGTAAACGGCTTTACCTTAAATCGTGTGCTGGAAAATTTGAGCGCCGATTGCCTGAAACGAGACCCGGATGCAGTGACTTTGCTGGTAGGAATCAATGATATCAGTATGTGGATGTGTAACACCTCGGTATCTGTATTCTATCAATTGCAGAAATTCCGCTTAAATCTTTTAAAGCTATTTCGAAGACTTACCCAGTATACATCCGCCTCCCTTTACCTTCTAGAACCTTTCGTCTTTCCACGTCCAGCGGAATACTATAATTGGTTCGAACCCTTAAACGCCATGTCTCAGGTGATGCAGGAGCTCTGTGAGGAATACCGTGTTACTTTTATTCCCCTTCATCGTCCTCTTAACGACCTGGCACAGCAGGTGGGCTATTCTGCCCTGACCATCGACGGAATTCATCTGACACCGTCCGGTCATCGCATCATAGCGGCCAAACTTTATAAATATTTTGAGAATCCAGCATAATTTTTTCGAATTCCTTCATACTAACTCCCAAAGGAGTGAAAACAGATGAAGGAAGAAAAATTTCAAACTAATAAATATTGTATTTACGATGATGACATTTTAGGGACCAATGCCTGCACGGAGTGCACCGGTCTCATGCCCACTCCTGCTTCTAACAAAGAAGAGTGGGAGACTTACCAAGATATTTTTCAATTTTCACCAATGACGGAGACCAGGAGTGTCGAGGAGTCTTCGGTTCCAGACCCAAAAGACAAATAAACTACTCCCCTGGCATCCAAAAGGAGTACCTATGAAAAAGCAGCTTTTCTCAGCTCTATTCTGCTCGGCTGTGTTTGCCCTGAGTGGATGCCGGGAGTCCTCTCACGAAAAATTAAACGATCTTTTTGCTCACCAGGAAACTGCGACGGAGGCCCCCACGGCGACAGCCACCCCCACACCTGCCACACAGAGAACAAAAATTGATGAATTGTCTGGAACCTTGATGGCATTTGATGGCAGCCAAATTCTAGTCCGTCTGAAAGATCGCTCTGTCTGCTCTTTTCCTGTAGACAATGCCTCCTTAGAATGTAGACAAGGAATGCTCGCTGGCAGCGAGATTGTAATCATCTATGAAGGGAAATGCGACTTGGAGCACCCAGAAACTTTGAATATCCTAAAGGTAGCCGACCCCGTCGACTCCCAGGAGCTAAGAGTTCGAACCGTAGCCGGACAGGTAACTGACATGACTCTGAACACTCTGAGCATCCAGACCTCGCAAGGAGAGTCCCTGCGTTTCCAAACCACCGGGACAGAGCAGTTCTACTCCCAAGGAGTACAAAAAGGCACCTCTGTCTACATACACTTTCAGGGTAAATTCTATAAAGACGGCCAAGGGCAACTAGACACTCGCAATGTAAAAGTTCTGGATATTTCCGATCTGGAAACCATACCGGAACCCACACCCACTCCGACCCCTGACCCATCCCTAGAAGACAAAGAACAAATCAAGTATCTGACAGGGACCATACTCAACTGTAAGAACTATACACTGCGTCTACAACCAACAGGCTCTTCAAAGCCTTTGAAAATACCATTGAAAAATCTGACTGCCCGTTTTTCCTATGGAATCCACGAGGGCAGCCGGGCCACAATATCCTATACCGGTACCATTGACGGAACAAACCTAAAAGAAGCACAAATTCTCTCTATCGTTGGAGATGACCTTTCCATCCTTCCTCAGTCCCAGCAGACTGCCACGTTCACTGGCACGGTTCAAGCCTCTACCGGTAGCACAATCACTGTACTGACCGAAGAGCAGACTTTCGTGACCTGCGATATCTCCGTAACAGAACAAAAAGCGTCCGACTTGCCGCCGGGCACTTCTGTATCCATCACTTATAATCCTATCCAGGCCGCGACCACCGCCATTTATCCGGTCTTAGAGCTGCAAATACTGACCACTGTCTGAAGCTTTCTGTGGGGAGCGTCCTCGCGGCGCCCCCGCTGTGCTCTAGCCTCTCCGGAAACGTCTCTGAAGCTCTTCCTCGTTTTTTCGAATCCATCTATCCAGATTCTCCCCCTCACCGAGTACCTTCTGAAAAGCCCGGTACTCATCCACCAAACCCTGCCCGTGCAGTACCCGGTAAGCGCCGCCGTCACTTCCCAAAACGACCTTCGCACCGTACTCCCACGCGGCCTGAAGATTCTCAGCTTCTTTTTCCCAGATTTTTTTGAGTACTTCGTCCTCATACCGGCCGTCTCCAATCAGGTTATACACAGTAACCACTGTGGGTACCCACAGAGAAGAGCTGTCCGCCAGCATCCGCACGGTATCCTCCGAGATATAATTTCCATGCTCGATACTGTCCACGCCACTTTCTATGGCATCCCGCACTGCCTGGTCTCCGTTGGTATGGCTCATCACAGAAAATCCCTCCTCATGGGCAATATGTACCATCTCTTTCACTTCCCTTAGAGACAGCGCACTTCCTGTCACTCTTCCTCCATGTTTGAAGTCCATCAGCCCAGTAGTCATAATTTTTATAAAATCCGCCCCTTGGTCAGCTGCCTTTCTGACCAGAACCGCATACTCCTTCATGGTATCAAAGCCATACCCTACAATAGAGCCGTAGTGCCCGTTTTTATGAATCGCAAAAACTGGGGAACGATAGTCAATTCCATATTCCGCAGCGAGCTCTTTTGCTTTGAGAGACACACCGAGATTATCCCCGCCCTCTCTCACATAGAAAATCTCATTCTTCACATACTGCTCAAATACGTGGCGTATCCAATCTTCCCGCACACCCCGCTCCTGGCGCCTGACCGCCTCCCGATAATTCACTCCATCCATAAAAACATGCGCATGACATTCTCCAAACATGATTCATCGCCTCTTTCTTACTTCCTCTGTCTCCAAAATTCTTCTATTTCATTCCTAGATGCCTTGACATTTCCCTGAACAAAAAACGGTTTTCCGCCTCCTCGTCCATTCAGTGCTTGATTCATCTGTCTGACTAATTCTCTCAAATCTCCGCCCTTTTCTCCAATCGCATACTTGAAGCTACCATCCCCGGAATCGGAATATACCGCACACCGGCCCTGGCAGGTCTCCATGACTGCTGCCGCTAACCGGCGCACACTGTCAGCCTCCATCCCTTTTTCAAACAATAGCACATCTCCCGCTGCCAACCGGCGCCTCGCCTCCTGCTCGAAAGCCTCTGCCTCCATATCCATCACTCTACCTCTCAGCCGAAAATTTTCTTCCGCCAAACGTCTCACTGCCGCAGCCGTCTCTCCTGGCTTCGCGGACAGCTGCACGGATATTTGATGATTTTGTTCGGATATCTCATTCAGGTAATCCAGAACTCTCTTTCCACTAATCATCTCCATACGGACTCCTTCTCGGAATTTCTGTACAGACAGCAGTTTGACCATACCGATCTCTCCTGTATATGTCACATGTAGACCGCAGCACGCACACAAATCTGTTCCCGGAAATTCCACGAGCCGGACCCAGCCGGAGAGCTCCTTCTTGCTACGATAGCATAGCTGTTTCAGTTCTTCTTCGGTGGGGTAGAGCACACGAGTCTGTATATTCTCCCAAATCACCTCGTTAATTTTTTCTTCCAGCTTTGGCAAGTCTTCTTCCGGCACAATTCCATTGAAGTCTATGGTAATTCGATCTGTTCCCATGTGAAATCCCACATTGTCGTAACCATATTTTTCATGAATCAGGCCACTGACAAGATGCTCCCCTGAATGCTGTTGCATCAAGTCAAAACGCCTATCCCAGTCGATATTTCCCTCCACCTGGCTTCCCACCTCCAGCGGACAGTCTGTATCATGCCAGACTTCCCCGTCCTTGCTGTGGACTTCCAAAACCTTAGCCTTGCCAAGCGTCCCTGTATCGTAGGGCTGGCCTCCTCCTTCCGGGTAAAACGCAGTCTGGTCTAAGGCAACTTCATAACCTTTCTTACCAGGTCTGCACTGAACTACCTTCGCATGAAACTTTCTCTGATATACATCTTTGTAATATAATTTTTCCGCTGCCATCTTCAACTCTCCTCAAATTTTACTGGCCTTTATTGCCTGCCCGTTTCAAGACTCGCTCGCAAGTCTTGGCGCGGGATTCGGGTCGACTTCACCGACATCATTCATCTCCGAATCCCTGCGCATTCTCGCGGAGCGTTTATCTGATGGGGGGAATATCCCCCATCGGATAAATTTTCTCTAACTGCCGGCGCAGCTTTTCCTCCTGCTCCTGTACCATCAACAAACCGCTGTGTGCAAAATACCTGGGGCAAGGATGGTACTGTAAATATTTTCCGCTGTCTGCGCTTCGTGTGAGATCTGTGAGAAAGACCAACATTTCCTGCCCCTCTCCCCACACTTCCTCCACAAATTCCAGGGCTCGGTCTATAGCTGCGGCGATCTCCCCTTCCTTCTTGCGAAGCCCAGAAAGTTCTCTTTGAAATTCTGCCTTAAACACTTCGAAACCTTCCTGCCAGTCCTGGCTTCTCTGTTCCTTGACCTGATAGGCTGCTCGCCGCAGCGTGCGCAGACATCTCTCCTCTGTCTTCTCCTCTTCCTCCCCTAGAACACCAGCCTGCCGGCGTGTCTGCACCGCATATTCCTGCTGTCTGATAAACTCTGCAAAAATCACCTGGGCTTCCTGTTCCTTTCGTCCCTCTCCCCAAGTCTTCAATGTCGTCAATTTCTGGTGCAGTCTATCCAGAGTCTTTTTCTTAGCCTCATACTGGCTGAGCGTTCCATGAATTCCTGACAGCAGCAGCTGAACAGCTCCTAACCTCTCGTCAATTCTGGCCTGCTGCAGTTTTTCCTTCATTTTCTGCCTGCGGGCAAGGTCCATCGTGCCGTCCAGCACCTCCCCCATGGGGTAATCTCCCTGATACCTCCGATACAGCCGATAATAAGAGGCAAAATCCTCAGCGATGGCTGGGCACTGCAGATACTCACCAATCACATCTTCTGTCACTGGGACATTCATTCGCTCATACTCCCTTAAAAGTTCCGCTAAGTCCTCCCAGCCCCTGGCTGTGACAAACTGCCTCTCTTCTCCTTTGGCCTCCATGTGGTAAAAATTCTGCGGCTTCACTTCCAGATAAGAGAGAACCGCCCCATGAATGTTGGCACTTTGCGCGTATTCTCTCCAAACATTCACATCTGCCTCCACCTGGATGCACCTCACCCTATCCAGAGTTACCATATCCAGCTCTCGAGCCGACTTATTATACTCGCTGGGATTTCCCGCAGCCGCAATCACCCATCCCTGGGGAATCTTATGATTCCCGAAGGTTTTGCACTGAAGAAATTGCAGCATAGTCGGAGCCAAAGTCTCTGATACACAATTAATCTCGTCGATAAACAGAATTCCCTCCTGCTTCCCCGTCAGTTCCATCTGCTCATAGACAGCAGCGATAATCTCACTCATTGTATACTCAGTAACTGTATATTCCTTGCCCCCGTATACCTTTTTCTCCACTAGAGGAAGTCCCACCGCGCTCTGCCTAGTGTGATGGGTAATCGTATACGCCACCAACCCCACCTCACACTGAGCGGCGGCCTGTTCCATCACTGCCGTCTTTCCGATTCCCGGCGGCCCAATCAACAACAGTGGCCTCTGGCGTCTGGACGAGATCCGGTAGTTCCCCTCCTCGTCCTTTGCCGTATAGGCCTGAACCGTATGAATGATTTCTTCTTTTGCCTCTTTGATATTCATGACCTGCTCCTTTGCTCCGTGGACGAAAGGTCCAGATTCAGATTCAGTCTCACTGCCCAGTCCGGCGCCTTTCCCTTCTCATACTGGCTGTTCAAAAATACAAATGCCGTCTCATAGTCAGGCCCCTTTTCCGGAAAAATCCCATCCCCGTCCGTGAAATACAACAGCCCTTTTAAGTTTTTCAGCTCTCCTTGCTTTCTCTTTCTCTCCACCAACTGAAATACCGGGCGAAAATCTGTCCCGCCGAATCCCCGGACTTTCAGATTCTGTACGTAAGCTTTCCACTCTTCCTGGGAGCGTATTCTCGTATACCCCTGAATCATAGAATCACACTGTATGATTATTACATTCATCCTATTAAAAAAGCTCTCCCTAGAACTCAAAATTTGATAGGTTTCCTCCATAAATTGTCGTACAACCTCTCCCGAACAGGAACCGGAGGTGTCGATTGCGATCACCAATTCTTCCAGCCGATGAACCTCCATGGATTCCAGAGGTTCCAAAAGCAGCAGTTTTTCATAGTGTTCCCGGCTGTAGACATACAGAAGATAGTCAAAACTCTCCATATCTATTAAAAGCTCCTCTCGAAAAACTGCATACCGTCTCAGAAAGCTGCGATAATCATAAGTTTTCTCTTTCTTCAATGTCAGAAGCGCCTCCACCGTCCCGCTTTTGACTCCGGTTCTGCGCTTTTGTTCCTGAGCTTGGATTCCAATCTGAGACCGAATCTGGTTCCAGCAGCGAGCCACCTCTCCCATGCGCGCAAGTCTTTCTTGAGCCCCGGAATCCCCCTTTTTTCCACAAGTCTCCCGGTTTGTACTCTCCGTTTTCCACAGACTATGATCGTCTCGGTGGAAAACCTTTTGTATCTCTGCCACATCCTGTGGATTCCTCAAAAGCCATCTATAAACCTCATCCGCTTGCACCGGTAAGGATATCTCCTCTAGCTTCTCATACCACTTTGACCTCATAAGCTCTGGCTCTCCCTGAGCTCCTAATTCATAGACTTTTTCTGAGAGATATTCCACGGTCCAATCACAGGCTGCATTCCAGAACTCCTCCTTTTTCTTTCCAGAGGCAGGCACATGGAGATACAACAGGTGCAGCACCAGATGAAAATATTCTCGCAGCAGTGTCTCCTCTTCCTCCAAAAACTTTTTCACCGTCTCCTGTGGATGATAAAAAAGAATTTCACCATCTGTGCCCAAGCCCTCAATCTCATAGGATGGACAATAGGAAAAATACCCGAACGCGGCTGAAAACTCCGGCATTTTTAGCTGAAGCCGGCTTCGTATTACCTGCAGGACTCTTGCTCCCTGCATTTCCGGTTCATACCGTTCTTCTCCGCCCATCTTATCTCTCTTTGCTTGAATCCCCGTCATCTTCCCTGTCCTCAAAGTTCATAGTCTTTCTCCGCAAACCCTTCTCGATATTTCAGACCCAAAAGCCAGGCCACTACCTCCGTCTGTCCGCAGGCTCTCGCTCTTTCCAGATAGAAATCCAGAAAGTTCAAATCCAAAATTTTCCTGTCCTTCAAAATCTTCAAGCCGGCGACCTCGCCTGCCTGAATCAGCTCTTCCGCCGCTGGACGCCGCCTTTTCCTGAGATAACACTCATACTCTTCTCTCACTGCCTCTGGAAGTTCCTGCCCTCTCAAAAATTCTTGAAGCGCAATGCGCAGACGCAGTTTCTCCTGCTGTGTGGAACGAAACTTATCTAACGCCTCTCTCCTACTCTCCATATCACACCTCTTCTCCAAACCGAAGCACTGCCGTATTGCGTCACGTGCATCCCTAGCGGAGTTTTTTATCGGAAACCTATAAGATTAAAGTGGGCAAGCTCATCTCAATTTCCCATCCTCGTTAATCTTAAAGCGCGCAGCCCACTTTACGCGCCGCCACATCACCGTTTGCGGTGAAATTCCTCATTGCGGCGTGCGCATCTTTAGAGGAGCGTTTGTGTAA
>ENA-ORTH01000164-ORTH01000164.1-human-gut-metagenome-genome-assembly--contig:-NODE-164-length-84453-cov-4.237079_pt1 | contig 84453 bp, 57 predicted proteins | sample MGYA00241914_ERZ509192 | MGnify/ENA primary metagenome ERZ509192 (study PRJEB26280, sample SAMEA2338826) | human gut metagenome | biome: human gut; feature: human-associated habitat; material: faeces...
CCCGCCGCAGCGAGATCTCCGGCCAGATGAAGGAGATGATCGCCTAGCGTCTCAAGGACAAATACATATTTGTGGACAGCTTCAACATCACTGATTTGACCTTCAGCGCGGCGTTTGATAAGGCCATCGAGGAAAAACAGGTGGCGGAGCAGAACGCCCTCAAGGCGAAGTACGATCTGGAGAGGATCAAGACCGAGGCCGAGCAGGCGGTCATCAAGGCCAAGGGCGAGGCGGAGGCCATGGAAATCAAGAACAAGGCGCTGACCGAAAGCATCATTGAGCTGGAGTTCCTGGAAAAATGGGACGGGAAGATGCCCACCTATTACGGCGGGGACGCGGATTTGCTTTTGTCTCTCAACCCGGACAAGGAAAAGGCGGCGGAATAAATACAGACAGAACCGCCGGCGGGTCATGGAATGTGGCCCGCCGGCGGTTCTTTCGGTATTTATGCGCCTTCGCAGCGCTGCTGCCGGCTGCGCATGCGGCGCCAGTTATAGAAGCCGTAGAGATCGTTGCAGAAAAACATGGCGAAGCAGACCACCATGGGCAGATACGACAGGCTGTCCATAGCGGCCAGCACCCAGAGGACGATCAGAACCAGATCGTTGGCCGCGTAGGCCAGCGCGTAGGCCGGGCTGCGGCAGAACATCAGGTAGGATGCGAGAAAGCTGGTCAGGATGGACACCGTGCTGACGAGAAGGTTAGCGGTTTCGAAATAGGCGAGAATGAAGTAAAACAGGACGGTGACGATAAGGCCGAGGACGCTCATCCAGGCGATTTGTCCGGCGGTCAGGCGGGCGACGGCCACCTCGCTTTTACCGGCCTGATACGGGTGCTTGAGCCAGGACACCACCGACATGACGGCGATGGGCGCTGTCATGCCGAGGTAGGTGATCATTTCGCCGTAGTAGCGGAACCGCAGGGAGACGGCGGCGTAGGCCAGGCTGAACACCACGGTGAGGATTTGGCCAAGGACCTCGCCCTTGGCGACGAAAATGAGGGCGGTCACGCCGATGAGGGAGGCGGCCAGGGTCAGGGGATGGCCGCCGCCGAAGAGGAAGGACAGCGTCACCACCGCCAGAGAGAACAGCCACAGGCCCCATTCGAAGCCGGTCAATTTGCGGAAAGGATTCCATGCTTGCATACGAGAAACCTCCATAAAAAATAAGCACCCGTGGCGCACATCTTCAAAGACCTAACGATGTGCGACGAATGCTTAACAGCATACACTACCCGGTGGCAGTTCCTATATAAGAGTTCTGTGACCGTATTATATCCGAGGAGGCGGGAAAAGTCAAGGGGCGGATTGGTTTGCGAGAACGTCCCTTACACCGAATCCACAGGCTACTCTAATAAAAATTCTGTACTGACGGAAAAAATCTCAGAGAATGCTTTTAATTCTATATCTGTTACGTATCTCTCGCCATTTTCAATCCTCTTGATTGCAGTTTTATCCATGTCAATGCCTTTTATCTGCATTTTCTCGGCAAGTAATCTTTGTGATGTTTTCTCAGGCAAGTTCTTTCTCAATACGGCAATTTTTTTACCGCACAGATTTCGAGTACCGTCACTTGCTTTATGCTTAAACATTTTGTCCTCCGTATCATCAACGTGAGTATTTGTATTACTCATATTGATTATACGGTTTGCTTTTGGTATAATTGAGTAATTCAAATACTCAAATTGGAGAGAAAAAGGAGGAAATAATGTGATTATAGATGTTACAGGGACGATTCTCACACCTGGCAACGGAGGAAAAGACTGTTTCGGCAACGGGGAACATATAGACGAAAATGGAGAATTGATCGCATGCTGTTGTGATGAGTGTGACTACTATTTAGATTGTTTTCCGGAATATGAACATATAGAATAGGAGGGCATGGCATATTGCAAAAATCCGCCATATTAAAAAGCGTTTGAGAAAAGTCCCAACTCACACTCAACTCACAGCAGCGTAATTTCTAAGGAAAAACACCAAGCGCATATTCCCCTTACAAGACAGAGCAAAGCCCCGAGAAATGGCTCTATAGGCTACTTCTCGGGGCTTTTAACGTGGTGCCGCAGGCGGGACTTGTAACCCGGGCGGGTTCAACTCTCGGCGGCTCCAGCGAACATAAAGGACGCACATCCCTGACGGGACGCACGTCCTTTATGTTGGTGCCGCAGGCGGGACTTGAACCCGCATGATGTTGCCACCGAGGGATTTTAAGTCCCTTGTGTCTGCCGATTCCACCACTGCGGCGTGGGGCACACCTATCATAGACGTTTTTTCGTCCGCTGTCAAGACAGGGCGGCCGAAATATCGGCCGCCCTGTTCTAGAACGTTACCATTCGATGCCGGGACGGGCGGCCTGACCGCGCTGGTAGGGGTGGCGGACGACCCGCATTTCGGTGATGTAATCGGCCAGTTCCAGGAGCTCGGGAGAGGGATCCCGGCCGGTGAGGACCAGCTCCAGGCTGTCGGGCCGGTTCTTTACGAAGGCCAGCAGGGATTCCTCCGGCAGGATGCCGGTGTTCACCGCGTCGAGCACCTCATCAAGCACCAGCAGATCCAGGCCGGACGCGGCCGATTCGCAGGCGCGCAGGAGAGATGCGTAGAAATCCCGGGCTTCCTCCCGCTCCTCCGGCGTCATGGAAAAGGTAAAAGGGACATGAGGCAGGGCATCGAAAACCGTGACGCCCGGCAGGACTTTCAGCGCCGCGCATTCGCCGGAGGATCCATCCTTGAGAAACTGGGCGAAGCCGACACGAAGGCCGTGGCCGGCGGCCCGCAGGCAGAGACCCGCGGCGGCGGTGGTTTTCCCCTTGCCGCCGCCATGGTAGATATGCAGCAATCCAGCGCGCATGATGCAACCGTTCCTTTCGTTATGGGGGGCTCAGCGGCCGAGGGCGGCCAGCACCCGGTCGGGAACATTGGTGATGATGCCGTCCACCTCAAGGGCGATGGCTTTTTCAATGGCCTCGGGGGCGTCCACCGTCCAGGCGTTGATGAGAATGCCCCGTTCGCGGCAGGCGGCCACTATCGCGGGGGTCAGGCCGCCCAGCTCCGGATGGATAGCGTCGGCGTGACAGCGTTCTACGAGGGCGAGGGTTTCCTCCACGGAATAATGCTCGCCATAGAGCAGGCCGAGGCGCAGGTCGGGATGCAGCTCCTTCAGCCGGCGGCCCCAGTCGTGCCAGAAGGTGGAGATGATGGTGCGCTCGACGCAGCCGAACTTGGCGATATTGGCGTAGAGGAGGTGGAGGGCCTCGTCCAGATCCTGGCCGGCGGCCAAGGGGCCTTTCAGCTCGATGTTGACCACGTCCATATGGTGGGTCAGCTCCAGCAGTTCGTCCAGGGTGGGGATGGGGGTGCCGGCGAATTTCGGGTTGAATTTCACGCCGAAATCGAAGGCTTTCAGCTCGGCCATGGTCATGTCCTGGATATGGCCGGCGCCGGTGGAGGTACGGCTGATGTCGTCGTCGTGGCAGACGGCATACTGCTTGTCGGCGGTCAGATGGACGTCGGTTTCGAAGCCGTCAGCGTGCATATCCAGCGCGAGCTGGAAGGCGGGCAGGGTGTTTTCCGGCGCGTATGCACTCGCGCCGCGGTGGGCTTGAACCTGAATCATGCGATGACCCCTTTTCTGCACAAGATATGTCTCATTATACAACCGGGCCGCGGGGGATGACAAGCCTGAATCGACGGGGTCTCGTTTGAATTTTCTATAGGGCGATAAAAAACAGGAATAGTAATAGGGGAAATTCGATTCTTTACGGGATACTATCCCGTGTAGTATACTGTTAGACAGAAAACGAGATTGCCGGAAAGGAATGGGCGCGGCCATGAGTGAAAAACGGGCGGGCAAGGTCGTCAGCGTGACGGACATCGGCTCCAATTTTGTGCGCATGGGGGTATATCAGGCGGGCAAGGGAGGCGTACAGCGGCTGGACTATCTGGAAGTTCCGCTGCGGCTGGGGCACGAGGTATTCGCCACCGGCCGGATCAGCGTCTCCACGGTGCGGCAGCTGTCCTCCATTTTGCGGGGATACGCCCAGGTGATGAAGGAATACGGGGTCACCGAATACCGGGCCATCGCCACCACGGCCATGAGGGAAGCGAAAAACCGGGCCTATGTGCTCGATCAGCTGCGGATACAGAACAATCTGGTGGTGGAGGTGCTGGAGGACGGAGAGGAAAGCTCCCTGGTGTACAGCGCGCTGTGCCGTTCGCCGCTGCTGCGGGAGGAATCGCTGCTGTCCTACGTGGGGACGGGCAGCGTGGGCCTGGCGGTTTGGCGGCAGGGGGCGGTGGATCTCAGCTGCAATCTGACCATCGGGTTTCTCAAGCTCAGCGAAATGCTGCGGGGCCAGGAGGAGCTGACGGCCCGGTTTTACAGGGTGCTGGAGGAATATGTGGAGAACTATTTCCAGCGGGTGGCCCTGCGGCTGGATGGGCAGACCTTTTCGCGCATTCTGCTGTCTGGGCGGCAGCTGGATTCCATCGCGGCCCTATGCGGCGGCCGGGAGGAGAAGGGGGCGCTGGTGGTGGAACGCCGCCAGCTCGAGGAAATGTATGCCCTGCTCAAGGGGATGAACGCCTCCACGGTGGCCCGGGAAATGCAGCTGAGCGAGGAGGTGGCGGACCAAATCGCGCCCATGCTGGCCATTTACCGGCGGATGTTGGATATCACCCAGGCCAAAAAGCTGGTGGCGCCGCCGGTCAACCTGATGGAAATCCTGGCCGCCCAGCTGCTGCTTCCGGCGGAAAAGGCTGCCTTCGAGCAGGCGCAGCGGGCGGGGGCCGTGGCCTCCAGCCGCCGGCTGGCCCTGCGGGAGGGGGCGGACGCCGCCCATGCCGAGCGGGTGCGCAGCGTCAGCGTCCTGCTGTTCGGCAAGCTCAAAAAGCTCCACGGCATCAACGCGAAACGGCTGGTCCTGCTGGAATGCGCGGCGCTGCTGCACGAACTGGGGCACCGGGCCAACGTCAAAGACGAGGCGCAGGCGGCCTATGATTTGATCAAATCCTCTTACATTTATGGACTGGATGACGAGGAGACCATGCTGGTGGCGGAAATCGCCCGGTATGGCAACCCTCACCGGACGCCCGACGCGGATCGGCCCCTGCCCGAAAAGCAGCGGCTGCTTGTCGACAAGCTGGCGGCCATCATGGGCCTGGCGGACGCCCTGGATATCACCCGGAAGGGGCGGATAAGCGACCTGAAGGTGCGCCTGGAGGCGGATAAGCTGGCGGTAACCGCCGCGGCCCGGGACGATCTGCTGCTGGAGAAGTGGGCGTTCCGGGAGGGGGGCGCGTTCTTTGAGGACGCGTTCGGCATCCGGCCGGTACTGACGCACAAAAGCCTGCTGCTGTGACAGCGGGACGGGAAGGAGCGGGAATACGCATATGAAAACCGAGAAAAAGGGGCTGGGCGTCCCGTATATCAACCGAGAGCTCAGCTGGCTGGACTTCAACGCGCGGGTGCTGGAGGAGGCCTACGAAAAGGAGAATCCGCCGCTGGAGCGATGCAAATTCCTGGGAATCACGGCCTCCAATCTGGACGAATTTTTCATGGTGCGGGTGGCCGGCGTCAAGGAGCAGGTGCGCTCCGGGTACAAGGAGACGGATCCCGCCGGGCTGACGCCCGACCGGCAGCTGCGGCTGCTGGCGGAGAAAATCCACGCCTTTGTGGAGAAGCAGTACAGCTGCCTGACCCGCTCGCTGCTGCCCCTGCTGCGGCAGAACGGGATCGCCCTGCTCAAGGGGGACGACCTGACCGCCGAGCAGGAGCGGTTTGCGGACGATTATTTCGAGAACGTGCTGTTCCCGGTGCTGACGCCGCTGGCGGTGGATCGCAGCCGGCCCTTTCCGATGCTGTCCAACAAGAGCCTGAACCTGGGCGTCCGGCTGCGCAAGGAAGGGGAAACGGCCTTTGCGGTGGTGCAGGTGCCGGCCATCCTGCCCCGGCTGGTGGAGGCGCCGGCGGAGGAGGGACGGGCGTTCCTGCTGCTGGAGAGCCTCATTGCCCGGCATTTCGGGGATTTGTTCGAGCTGCACGACATTGTGGCGTACACGGCGTTCCGGGTGACCCGAAATTCCGACCTGGACATCGACGAGGAGTCGGAGGATCTGCTCATCGAAATCCAGGAATCGATTAAGAAGCGCAAGCGGGGACGTCCGGTGCGCCTGGAGCTGTCCCGCCACTGCGACGCCGAGCTCAAGGAGTTCCTCACCGAGATGCTGGAGGTGGAGGAGTCCGAAATTTACGAGGCGGCGGGGCCGCTGGATCTGACCTTCTGCTTCCGGCTCAGCGGGCTGGATGACCGGCTGCGCCTGCCGCCCATCGTGCCGGCGGCCCCGGCGGATTTCTTCGGGTACGACGACATGTTCGAGGCCATCCGGGAGGGGGATCGGTTCGTCCATCACCCCTATGAGAGCTTCGACTGCGTGGTGGATTTCGTGCGGGCGGCGGCGGAGGATCCGAACGTCCTGGCCATCAAGCAGACCCTGTATCGGGTCAGCGGCCATTCCCCTATCATCGCCGCCTTGATGCGGGCCGCTGACAACGGCAAGCAGGTGACGGTGCTGGTGGAGCTTAAGGCGCGGTTCGACGAGGAGAACAACATTCACTGGGCCCTCAAGCTGGAGGAAGCGGGGTGCCATGTGATTTACGGGCTGGCGGGGCTGAAAACCCATTGCAAGATTCTGCTGGTGGTGCGCCGGGAGGAGGACGGGCTGCGGCGGTACGTCCATCTGGGGACAGGCAACTACAACGACAGCACTGCCCGGCAGTACACCGACATGGGGATGTTCACCTGCCGGGAGAGCTTTGGGGCGGACGCGTCCTCTCTGTTCAACGTGCTCACCGGGTATTCCCGGCCGCCCCGGTACAACCGTTTCATCACGGCGCCGGACAACATGCGGCCCTTCTTCGAGCGGATGATCGATCAGGAGACGGCCAACGCGGAGCAGGGGCTGCCCAGCGGCATTTTCGCAAAGGTAAATTCCCTGGTGGATCCGGACATCATCGCGCGGCTGTACCGCGCGTCCCAGGCGGGGGTGCCGATTACGCTGGTGGTGCGGGGGATCTGTTGCCTGGTGGCCGGGCTGCCGGGGGTGAGCGAGACCGTCACGGTGTACAGCGTGGTGGGGCAGCTGCTCGAGCACAGCCGGATTTTCCGCTTTGAAAACGGGGGAAGCCCGCGGCTGTATCTGGGCAGCGCCGACTGGATGCAGCGCAACCTGGATCGGCGGGTGGAGCTGGTGTTCCCGGTGGAGGACGAGGGCATTGTCCGCCGGGTGGAGGAGGTCATCTCCCTGACCACCGAGGACACGGTCAACGCCCGAGTGCAGCTGCCGGACGGAAGCTATGAGCTGCAGGATCGGCGGGGACGGCCCGTGCTTAACTGCCAGACCGAGCTGGCCGCGCGGGCGCGCCGGGCACTCCAGCAAAAGGAGAAGAACATTAACGAGGGATTAATATAACGAATGTTAATTAAAATGAGGATTCGGGAACCGTTTCGATTTCTGCGAAAAGGGATGTTATAATTATGAAAAAAGTGGGGATATTAACCAGCGGCGGCGATTGCCAGGGATTAAATGCGGCGATCCGCGGCGTGGCCAAGGCGTTGTATGAGGCGTTCGACGAGGTGGAGATTTACGGGATCCTGGAGGGCTACAAGGGGCTGATCGAGGGAAACTGGCGGAGGATGAAGCCAGAGGATTTTTCCGGGATTCTGACGCTGGGCGGCACGGTGCTGGGCACCTCCCGGCGGCCCTTCAAGCTCATGCGGGTCATCGAGGACGACAGCGTCGACAAGGTGGCGGCCATGAAAAAGACGGTGGCGGATTTGGGGCTCGACTGCCTGGCGATTCTGGGCGGGAACGGCACCCACAAGACGGCCAACCTCCTGCGGGAGGAAGGGGTGCATGTGGTGACGCTGCCCAAGACCATCGACAACGATTTGTGGGGCACCGACATGACCTTCGGGTTTCAAAGCGCGGTGGACATCGCCACCCAGGTCATCGACTGCATCCACACCACCGCCACCTCCCACGGGCGGGTGTTCATCGTGGAGGTCATGGGCCACAAGGTGGGATGGCTGACCCTGCACGCGGGCATCGCGAGCGGCGCAGACATCGTGCTGCTGCCGGAAATCCCCTACGACATCCAGAAGGTGGGCAAGGCCTTGGACAAGCGGAGGCGGCAGGGCAAAACCTTCTCCATCCTGGCGGTGGCGGAGGGCGCCCTGTCCAAGGAAGAGGCGAAGCTGGGCAAAAAGGCGCTGGCGGCCAAGCGGGCGGCGGAAGGGGATCCGTCCATCGCCTACCGGATCGCCAAGGAGCTGGAGCCCTTTGTAGGCACGGAGACGCGGGTATGCGTACCGGGGCATTTCCAGAGGGGCGGCAGCCCCTGCGCCTACGATCGGGTGCTGGCCACCCGGCTGGGCGCGGCGGCGGCGCGGCTGATCGCCGAGGAAAAATACGGGTACATGTGCGCCGTCATCCATGATGAAATCGTGCCCGTTCCCTTAGAAGAGGTGGCCGGCAAGCTCAAGAAGGTGCCGGCGGACTGCCCGGCCATTCAGGCGGCCAAGGAAATCGGGATGAGCTTCGGTAATTGATTTTCAGCGCTTATGCCCGCACGATAACGGAATTTTTGTGAAAAACAGAAATTGTTTTCCATTCGGCACGGATTTACTGGACAGACGGCTGTTTATCCGGAGAAAAACGGCAGCGAAGGAATAAATACCAAGGGATAGCAGCATTTTATGTTTGATTTTTTCCCTTTTGGTGATATAATAGGAATGTTAAAATTCCGGAGGAGTGGGGCCGATTGGAAAAATATAGAGTATATGGCGGCCATCGGCTGGTCGGCGACGTGGAAATCAGCGGCGCCAAGAACGCGGTGGTGGCCATTCTTCCTGCTGTGATCCTTGCCGACGGCGTCTGCCGTATTGAAAATATACCGAACATTATGGATGTGGCTACATCCCTTGAAATTCTGTCTTCCATCGGCGCGCAGGTGCGCCGGCTGAATAAAAACACGGTGGAGATCGATCCCCGGCCGATTTCCACTCATGTGGTGCCGCACGATTTGGCGCGGCACATGCGGGCTTCTTATTATTTCATCGGCGCGCTGCTGGGCCGGTTCGGCACGGCGCGGGTTTCCATGCCGGGCGGCTGCTATTTCGGCGTGCGGCCCATCGATCAGCATCTGAAGGGCTTCACGGCGCTGGGAGCGACGGTGGCGCCCATGGAGCATGGCATGATCGATGTAGTGGCCGAGCGTTTGGTGGGCAACTCCATTTATCTCGACATGGTGTCGGTGGGCGCGACGGTCAACATCATGCTGGCCGCCGTGAAGGCCCGGGGAATTACGGTCATTGAAAACGCGGCCAAGGAGCCGCATATCGTGGATCTCGCCAACTTTTTGAACTCCATGGGCGCGGATGTGCGGGGCGCGGGCACCGATGTTATCAAGGTGCGGGGCGTGGAGCATCTCTACGGCGCGTCCTATTCCATCATCCCCGATCAAATCGAGGCGGGAACCTATATGGCGGCGGCCATGGCCACCGGCGGCGACATCGTGGTGCGCAACGTCATCCCGAAGCATCTCGAATCCATCACCGCGAAGCTGATGGAAATGGGGGCCGTGGTGGAGGAATACGACGACGCGGTGCGGGTGCGCCGGGACGGGCCGATCCTCCACTGCAACGTCAAGACCATGCCGCATCCCGGATTCCCTACCGATATGCAGCCGCAGATTGGCGCATTGCTGACCATGGCGGAGGGCACGAGCATTGTCACCGAGGGCATCTGGGACAACCGGTTCCGGTATGTGGACGAGCTGCGGCGCATGGGCGCGCAGGTGCAGGTGGACGGCAAGGTCGCCGTGTTCCAGGGCATCGATCAGCTGACGGCGGCCCCGGTCAAGGCGGTGGATCTGCGGGCGGGCGCGGCGATGGTGATCGCCGGGCTGGCGGCCAGAGGCTGCACCGAAATCGAAGAAATCCAGTATATCGAGCGCGGCTACGAGGATATCGTGGAGAAGCTGCAGAGCTTGGGAGCGGATATCCGGCAGGTAACCATTCCCGACACGGTACTGCGGCAGGCGCTTTAAGAGGTTGAGGTAATACATGGCGCGTTATTGTCCCCTATTCAGCGGCAGCAGCGGCAACTGCTGCTACATAGGTTCCGCCGCGGGCGGGGTCCTGGTGGATGCCGGGGTGAGCGCGAGACGGATCGAAACCGCCCTGCGGGAGCGGGAGATCGATCCCGGCAGCATCCGGGCCATCTGCGTCACCCACGAGCACAGCGATCACGTGGCGGGGCTGCGGGTGCTGACCCGGCGGTACGGGATGCCGGTCTTTGCCTCCCGGGGAACGCTTGAGGAGCTTTTGCACGCCGGTATTTTGGGGGAGCGGGACGCCTTCGCCGTCATCGACGAGGAGGGCATCGAGGTGGCGGACATGGAAATCACCGCGTTTCCAACGCCCCACGACAGCGCCGAAAGCCTGGGGTTCCGGATACATACTGCCGACGACCGGCGGATTGCGGTGGCCACCGACATGGGCTATATGACGCCGGTGGTGCGTAAGGCGCTGCGCGGCTGCGACCTGGTGCACATCGAGTCCAATCACGATATCCGCATGCTGGAAAACGGGCCCTATCCCTATTTCTTGAAAAAGCGGATACTGGCCAAGACAGGTCATCTGTCCAACGAGGCGTGCGCCGCCGAGCTGCCGCAGTTCGCGCAGGAGGGGACGACGCGGTTCGTGCTGGCCCATCTCAGCGCGGAGAACAATCTGCCGGATTTGGCATACGTCACCTCGCAGACGGCGCTGCAGGAAGCGGGGCTGCGGGCCGGGGTGGATTTTCTTCTCCAGGTAGCGGAACGGGTATCCACCGAAAAAGTGACGGTATTTTAACGAATGTTAATTGTATAGGTTGTTGCTGTGAGACATATATCGCTGCTCTGTGTGGGCAAACTGAAGGAAGCCTATTGGCGGGACGCCTGTGCCGAATATGGAAAGCGGCTGTCGGCCTTCTGCCGCCTGACGGTGACGGAGGTGGAGGAGGAGCGGCTGCCGGAGAATCCCTCCGCCGCGCAAATCGCGCGGGCGGTGCAAGAAGAGGGGCGCCGGCTGCTGGCTAAGGTGCCCGCCGGCGCGGCGGTGATCGCCTGGTGTATCGAGGGGAAAGAGCTGGATTCGCCGGCGTTTTCCGAAACGCTGGACAAGCTGGCGGTGGACGGGGTGAACGCGGCGGCGCTGGTCATCGGCGGCTCCTGGGGGTTGTCCGACGACGTGAAGAAGGCTGCGCGGCTGCGGCTTTCCATGTCGCCCATGACCTTCCCGCACCAGCTGGCCCGGGTAATGGTAATCGAGCAGCTCTATCGGGCCATGCAGATTTCCCAAGGAGGGAAATATCATAAATAGAATCACGGCGGCTGATACCGCAAGAGGTTACGAACGGGGGTTATGCCCCCGTTTTGTTATTGTAGGAGGAAACCCGACGCGGTATTGTCAGGCGGATTGCCTGCGTTTGGCATCGGCCTTGTTTTGAAGGTATGGCCGACCGGGGAATGAACGGACGGCGGTGGGACAGACTAACGGAGAAGCAGCCCGTTCCAGCCAAGCGTATCCAGCGGGCCGGGGAACGGCCGCCTACAAAGAAGTTCGAGGGACGGGATCCCTGACAAAACGGCGACAATTCCGGTTCGGCCGCGGTACAGGTTTGGCGATCTTTCTATGGCGGGAAAAGGGGAAATATGGTACACTATTTTCGTTGCCGCGACAGTTAGGTAAGCGGCTTTTCTTTCCACTTAGCTGACTATACATCTCCTGGAGGTGGCCCATTTGTCCCTGAAGCCTTTCGGACCCTTTCTCAAACCCTACCGCGTCTATTGCATTCTCGGCCCGGCGGCCAAGCTGGCGGAGGCGGTGCTCGAGCTGTATCTGCCGCTGCTGATGGCCAAGGTGATCGACGACGGCATCGCCAAGGGAGATACGGGATATATCCTGAAAATGGGCGGCGTGATGCTGGGTATCGTGACGGTGGGGCTGCTGTGCGCCCTGGTGTGTCAATACGTGGCCTCCGTCACCTCCCAGGGCTTTGGCACCGGTCTGCGCCACGCGGTGTTCCGCCGGATTACATCCCTGTCCCACGCGGAGCTGGACGCCTTCGGCACCCCGTCCCTCATCAACCGGGTGACCAGCGACGTCAATCAGCTCCAGTACGCGGTGGCCATGCTGATCCGGCTGGTGATCCGCGCGCCGTTTTTGTGCGTGGGTGGGATCGTCATGGCCATGACCATCGATCTGCGGCTGTCACTGGTGATTATCGTGGCTATCCCGCTGTTCGTGCTGATTATCACCCTAGTGATGCGTAAGACGGTGTCGCTGTACCGCACGGTACAGGGCCGGCTGGATAAGCTGACCCGGGTGCTGCGGGAAAATCTGTCGGGCGTGCGGGTGATCCGCGCGTTTGCCCGCACGGACAAGGAGCAGAAGCGGTTCGGCGGCGCGACGGAGGAACACACCGCCGCCTCCATCCGGGTCGGAAAGCTGGCGGCGCTGCTCAATCCCGGCACCCAGCTGATCATGAACCTGGCCATTCTGGCCATCGTGTGGTTCGGCGGGCTGCGGGTGGAGGCCGGGGGCATGACCACCGGCGAAATCATCGCGTTTATCAATTATGTTAACCAAATTCTGCTGGCGCTGCTGGTGGTGGCTAACCTGGTGGGGACCTTCACCAAGGCCTATGCCTCCGCCGGACGGGTGCTGGAGGTGCTGGGAGCGGAGCCGTCCATCCAGGAGGAAGAGGGCGGCGAGACGCAGGGTGTCCCGGGGACGCCGGCAGTGGAGTTCCGGCATGTGGATTTTTCTTACGGCGGCGACCGGGTATTGACCGACATCTCCTTTTCGGCGCCCAGAGGGGCCATGGTGGGCATTTTGGGCGGCACTGGCTCGGGCAAATCCACGCTGATGCATCTGCTGATGCGGTTCTACGACGTCGAGGCGGGGGCCGTGCTGGTGGAAGGCCGGGACGTGCGGGAGTATGCGCCCGACGCGCTGCGGCATAAGGTGGGGCTGGTGCCGCAGAAGGCGGAGCTGTTCTCCGGCACCATCGCGGACAACATCCGCTGGGGCGACCCGCAGGCCGACGATCAGGCGGTGCGGGACGCTGCCGTCATGGCTCAGGCCGATGAATTCATCCGCCGGCAGAAGGACGGCTATCAATCCCTGGTGGAGCGGGGCGGAACCAATCTGTCCGGGGGGCAGAAGCAGCGGCTGACCATCGCCAGGGCGCTGGTGCGCCGGCCCGCCATCCTGGTGCTGGATGATTCCTCCAGCGCGCTGGATTATGCCACCGACGCGGCGCTGCGCCGGGCCATCCGGGAGGGCACCGAGGGGATGACCGTATTCATGGTCTCCCAGCGGGTCAGTGCCGTCAAGCAGGCGGATCTCATCCTGATGCTGGACGACGGCGAGCTGGCGGGGGCGGGCAGTCACGAGGAGCTGCTGGCCACCTGCGAGGCTTACCGGGAAATCTGCGAGTCGCAGGAGAAAGGAGGCGACGGCCGATGAAAACCGACAAGCCGCGCACCATGCGGCGCCTGCTCGGCTATGTGGGGCGGCACAAGGCGGCCCTGGCGGGCGTGTTTGTGTTCGCGCTCATCGGCAACACGTCGCTGCTGCTGGCCCCCAAGCTGATTGGGCGGGCTATCGACCTTATCCTGCCGGGGACGGGGGGCGGCTATCTGGCCGCTCTGCTGAAAACGCTGGCGGTCATCGGCGTGCTGTACCTGGCCGGCTCCCTGTTCAACTGGCTGACGGCCCTGTGTGCCAATCTGGTGGCCAACCGGACAGTGCGGGCCCTGCGGGTGGATTTGTTCGGCAAGCTGGGGCGGCTGCCGCTGCAATACTACGACACCCATTCCCATGGCGACATGATGAGCCGGTTCACCAACGACATCGATGCCATCTCCGACGGGCTGAACCAGGGGATCGTCCAGCTGGTGTCCGGCGTGATGACGGTGCTGCTGTCCCTGGCGTTCATGCTGTCCCTCAATCCCATGGTCACGCTGGTGGCGGTGTTCGTCACGCCGCTCTGCTTCCTGGTGGGCTTTGCCATCACCAAATACGGCAGCCGCCGTTTTAAGGAGCAGAGCCGCACGCTGGGGCGGCTTAACGGCTACGCGGAGGAGCTGATAAGCGGGCAGAGGACGGTCAAGGCCTTCGGCTATGAGGACCGGGCGGTGGACGGGTTCGACGCCATCAACGCCGAACTGTACCAATGTGGATACCGGGCGCAGTTCGCTTCCGCCCTGGTCAACCCTTCCACCCGGTTTGTCAACAATGTGGCTTACGTGCTGGTGGGGGTGTTCGGCATCCTGGCGGTGCTGAAAAACGCCCTGACCCCCGGCGGGGTAGCCAGCTTTTTGACCTATACGGCGCAGTTTTCCAAGCCCTTCAATGAGATAACGGCCATCACCATGCAGCTGCAGCTGGCCATGGCCTCCGCCCGGCGGGTGTTCGCCGTGCTGGACGGGGAGGAGCAGCGGCCCGAGTCGGCCGACGCGGCGCGGCTGGAGGCGGCGGAGGGCTCCGTGGCTTTCGAGCACGTACGCTTCGCCTACCAGCCGGAACGGCCGCTGATCACCGATTTCAACCTCACGGTGAAGCCGGGGATGACGGTGGCTATCGTGGGACCCACGGGGGCGGGAAAGACCACCCTGGTCAACCTGCTGATGCGGTTCTATGAGGTGGACGATGGCCGCATCAAGGTGGAAGGACAGGATATCACCGGGGTGACCCGGGACAGCCTGCGGCGCAGCTTCGGCATGGTGCTGCAGGACACCTGGCTGTTTGCCGGCACCATCCGGGAAAACATCGCCTATGGCAAGCCGGACGCCACCGACGAGGAAATCGAAGCGGCGGCCAGGGCCGCCCATGCGCACAGTTTCATCCGCCGGCTGCCCGACGGCTACGGCACCCTAATCGCGGAGGACGGGGGCAACCTGTCCCAGGGGCAGAAGCAGCTGCTGACCATTGCGCGGGCCATGCTGCTGGATTCGCCCATGCTGATCCTGGACGAGGCCACCAGCTCGGTGGATATTCTCACCGAGATGCGGATTCAGAAGGCCTTCCGGAAGATGCGGGAGGGGAAAACCGCCTTTATTATCGCCCACCGGCTGTCCACCATCCGGGATGCGGATCTCATCCTGGTGCTGGACAAGGGCGACGTGGTGGAGCAGGGAACCCACGGCGAGCTGCTGGAAAAAGGCGGGTTTTACGCCAGTCTGTATAATTCCCAGTTCGCGGGGGAAGAAGCCTGAAAAAACGCCCGGAGGTAAGATTACCTCCGGGCGTCTGTTTGTTTATATAGTCCCGCTGTGCCGTATCGCGGCTTGCATAACCTGCTACTAATAAGTCAAGCAGGTGGGCGCCGCCCAGGACGTTCCGACTCCCTTCTTCCCGCCGAAGCGGGGAGGTCTGTCATCCGGCCCCGGAGCTAGGCTCCCGAAGTCCAAGTGTAGTAGGGTTAAAAAGCCGCAGTCCGCGCACACAGCAGGAGGGCGGACGATGGAATCAGTTAAGAGGCTCCTCGTCTGCCGGGGATTCCAGTTCCTCGACCTCGTACAGGTCGGACAGGCGTTCCTCGAAGATTTCGGCGATCTCATCGAACACGGCGTCGTCTTCGATGGGCACCAGCAGATCCTCGCCGTTTTCCTCCGCCACTTCCAAAATAATCAGCTCGCCGTCGTCGTTGACGGATTCGTCCGCATCGTCATAGACGGGAAGAAGGGCCACATACCGCCCGTCGTCCGTCTCGATGGCGTCCAGCAGTTCGAACTGGTGCTCGTTTCCTTCGTCGTCCAGGACGGTTACCAAATCCGCGCCGTATTCATCCGACATAGTCTTTCTCCCATCCGCAGCGGTCCCGCCGGGGGACACGTTCGTTCAATTTTACGTACCGGCGGGATTGCCCGCAGGACGTTACCACCATTTTACCCTGTAAACCGGGTTTCGTCAAGAGTAGGAGATTGGAATTTTCAATAAGTTAATAATTCCACTTTTCATCTTTTATTCACAAATAATATATTGACAATTCACAAATGAAGTGCTATACTACAATCAGCGAAAGGGAACAGAGAAGAACCTCACAGGGTGAGGAACCTGAGCCTGATCGTGAAGGCGAAAGAAAGGGGTGAGTCCCATGCACAGCGATTCAGAAGCACAGCAGATTGCCTGCGCGGGGCGGAACCCGCAGCAGGCGGAACAGCGGATCGACCTTGCATAGAGGCCATACCGGGAAGGAAAGCATGCGCATTCCGGCAAACAGGCAAGCAAAATCCATACTTGCAGCCTGCCGCGTTTTGCAGCATCTCCATCCAAATCAATCGGTGTATCAAAAATACCTCTTGGCGACGTTCGGTGTTCCGGCGCGAAAAGCGCCAGCGATGAGAGGATGACGGCCCGCGTTCCAGTGTTGCGGAGCGTGTTCCACCAGGGCCGGTGACTAAAGTATCCCCATCGTACAAGTAAATATGCGCAAGGTCCTGACTGGCTTTCCCGGAGGGAAAGGCCGATACCAATGATTTCTTCATATAAAATAGCGTGACCAATCTTCCCGGGAGGCAAAACCTCCGTATCGTGGCAGGCTATGAAATACTCTTTCCAGAACGGGATTCGAAACCTTGATTCCAGATGTTTGATGCCGAGGAAGCGGCATAAGGGAAAGTCAAAAAGGTGAGTCCAATGCCTTAAACAACATGTCACTTGGAACCATGCCTAGGCGATGCCCTATAGCGAGTTTGTCAGCCGTGGATGTCACGCGGGGGGACCGGAACGGGTGCCCGCCGAAAACTGCATAAGAAAGGTGAGTCCCATGGGCTAAACGCTTCCGCAAGGAGCAAACTTCGCATAGAACCGACTGCCGGCATATTTCACGCGGGGCCATCCCGCGGGAAAAGGTGAGTCCCATGGATTAAGAAATCCAACCCTTTGAGGTTGAGAAATCCTAAAAAACTGGAAAAGGTGAGTCCCATGGTGTAAAATGGCAGCGTATCCCGTAAAGACAGGGGAGTACGCTTCTTGAGAACGGGCATATCCGAAGAATGCCGTTCTTTGGTCGGCGGGGGCGCCGAACGGATGCGTCGGCAAATGACTGGACGTGTCCGAGCTGCTTCTTACAAAGGAGGATCATGATCACACCATTTCGATAACCTCCTCTGCCGTGTTGTGCAGAGGAGGTTATTGTATTATACCGCCCTCTGGGTAAACCGTATACAAAAAGGCTGTGGAATTACGGTCATAGCCTTTTTGGAGAAATCGGAGCGACAGCTTCGATTTCTGGAATGCGGCACACCGCACTTCCGATTCTCCGTTAAGTCTATGCCGCATTCTCCACAGCCTTTTTGTTATCGAGGGGATTATTCCCAATCGGGGAGGGCATGGGTGCGGATATACGTGAGGATTGCTTCGCCGGCGGCGGCGTTGAAATGCAGGCCGTCCCCTTTGTCAAAACGGGGATCCAGATTGTTGTCCGCGCCCTTGAGAGCCTGTGCCGTGTCGAGATAGTACAGGTTTTTCTCTTCCGCCAGCTTAAGCAGCTGCTGGTTGTACCAGTCGATGGTATCGTTGGCCATGCGGGGATCCTTCTGGGCGTACGCTTTCGAGACCGGCAGGATGGACTGGATAATCAGCCGGCTGTCCGGCGACTGTGCGAGCAGGGCGTCGATGAATTCCTCGTAGCTTTTCATAAAGCCGGTTTTCCCCATATAGGCCACCCCGTTGATGCCGAAGGCCACGAGCATGATGTCGGGCTTTCGGATGCCCACCGCCTGGGGAATCGTCAGCAGCTTGCCTGTGCCCAGGTCGATGATCGCTTTGTTCAAGGCGACGCTGTGGCTCAGTCCGTTTTCCGCAAAGGTGTTGGCGGAAGAGATCTGACGGCTGTACAGCATGCCGTTGATGCGGGAATCGCCCAGAAACAGGATTTTTTGCGTGTAAGCGTCCCCGGCATCCGCGGTCTTTGCAAGCAGCGTGGAGGAGGGGGGCGTCGTGGTTTTGGCGGGGCTCGAGGAACCCGTGGACACGGAGACGGTGGTCGACGCGGACGAGGGGGAGGCGCCGCCGGAGGCCGCGGACGAGGAAAGTCCCTCCGCCATTGGGCTGATAGTGGGGATCTGCCTTTGCAGGCCAAGATATATGGCGAACAGGGAGCCGCCGCCCGCCAGGACGATGACCAGCAGCAGGCTAATCGTTCTCCAGGCGGCGGAGGGCTTACCATGCCGCCCGGTTCGTCGGGAGGTGGAGGACAAAGCGCGTCACATCCTTTGAATGCCTAGCAGTTTAGTAAGGGGCGGCGAAAAGTCCGCCCGGGGTGCAGTATACCATAAACCGGCGAACGTTGCAACTTTTGGGGAGAAGGCGCGTTTCCATGCCGGGATATCGAAACACCCACGCGGCGGTAAAGCATCTTGCGCGGCGGAAGAAATTGTGGTATACTGTTCCAGGATTATGCGGGTATGGCGGAATTGGCAGACGCGCTGGATTTAGGTTCCAGTGCCGCAAGGCATGCAGGTTCGACCCCTGTTACCCGCACCATAATAGGGCAACAAAAAAGATGCCCTGCGAAAAACCCCGATTTTATCGGGGTTTTTCGCATATTGGGAGCAAAATTTTTGAAGATAGTTTTATAGATGCCAAACGGCAAATTTCCTACTCAGATACCATTTGAACCTACAAAACCGAAAATACGAGTAAAGGCAACGCATGGAAATCAAAAATTCATGCGCTTTTTTATTGCCTATTTCAAAAAGGCGTACCCATGAGAAAAGAAACCGATTTGGGCGGGTGCAGAGAAAAGCAGTAACGGCTTTAGAAATCACTTTTTTTACGCATCTCCTTGGGGGTAAGCCCCATATGCGATTTTAATATCCTTCTGAAATGAGCGGCAGAGCTAAAGCATGTTAATGCGCTTATTTCCTCGACGGTTTTGTCGGTGGTTAAAAGATATTCAATACCCTTTTGGCATTTGGCTTTAAGCCTGTAATCATTAGGAGTACAGCCGACATTTTCTTTAAAAAGCAAATATAAATACGGCTCGCTTATATGACATTCCCTGGCAACATCGGCAACTGAACAGTTTGTGTTGGCGGATATGTACTTTTTAGCCCGGTTTATGATTTCATCTTTTTTTGAGACGGGCTCACTTTGCCTTAAATAAGGGATGATTTTTGACAGAGCGCCGTAAAAAAGGCTGAGGGTTTCACAGCTTAAGAAATTGCCTTCGGTCGGGATTTTTAGAATAAGCTTTTTAAGCTCTTCGTCACAGTCAATAACCTGCACATTGAAATTCAGCTTTTCCTTAGCCTCGATATTTGAAAAACCGTAGGAGAGAAATTCAATTTTCTCATCGCCGTACCAATAGGACTGATAGGGAAGATTGATTGGTATAAAAAATACATCCCCCTCGTTTATTTTTATGGTGCTGTGCTTTGATACGATTTCAGCCCTTCCTTTCAGCATATAGGCGATATAGTTCATAGGCGAGCCTTTTCGGTTATCGGTATAATGGTACTTTTCAAACCGTATTCTGCCAAAATAATAATCATTAGACGAAAAGACGCCGCTCATTGCGATACCACCCTTTAAGCATTATAGAATCATACCCTTTTATTATATTATATTGTATTGATTAAAAAGTCAAATCAAATATAATAAAGATAAAAGATTATGTACGGAGGGTATATAAATGAAGGTTAAGCAAATTGTATTCACAAAGCCTTGCGTGGCAGAGCTTCTTGAAAAAGAAATGGAGGCTCCTAAGGCTGGCGAGGTGCAGGTAAGGCTTGCGGTTTCAACCATCAGCAGCGGAACAGAAAGGGCAAATCTGATAGGCGACCCTAATGTTGGGCCTAACAGCGCAGGCACTGTGGTATTCCCGAGAGTTTTAGGCTACAGTTCCTCGGGTGTTGTTGAGGCTGTGGGTGAAGGTGTAACCGATTTTAAGATCGGCGACAGGGTTGCAATGTCCTGGACTACCCATACACAGGTTTTAAATGTCAATCGGGACTGTGTATATAAGTTGCCTGATAATGTCTCCTTTAATGACGGCGCATTATTACATATCAGCATTTTCCCGCTTGCGGCTATAAGAAAGTGCCGCCTTGAAATAGGAGAATCCGCAATAGTCATGGGTATGGGAGTTTTGGGGCTTGTTGCGATACCGCTCTTAAAGGCGGCGGGAGCAGTGCCTGTTATCGCGGTTGACCCTGTCCCCGAAAAGCGGGAAAAGGCGCTTGCTGTCGGTGCGGATTATGCACTTGACCCGTTCGCGGAGGACTTTGCAAAGACGGTAAAGGAAATAACAGGCGGCGGCGCAAAGGTAGGAATTGAGGTGACAGGCATAGGCGCAGGCCTTGACGGCATCCTTGACTGTATGGCGCGTTTCGGCAGAGTGGCGCTTTTGGGTTGCACCAGAAACAAGGATTTCACGATTGACTATTACAGAAAGGTTCACGGCCCCGGAATTACCCTTGTGGGCGCCCATACTCAGGCGAGACCGCAGTATGAATCATCTGACGGTTGGTGGACTCAAAGGGACGATATTAAGACTACTCTTAAGCTCACCGAAATGGGAAGAATCAAGCTTTCGGATATGATTGATGAGATTCATTCACCCGCCGAAACCACCGAAGTATATACCCGTCTTGCCAATGAAAAATCCTTCCCGATGGTTCAGTTTGATTGGAGGAAGCTATAATGAAAAGAATTAAAATTGCACAGATAGGCGCAGGTCATGACCATGCTCCGGCTGCAATTCAAACTTTAAAGCTTTTAGATCAAGCGGGTGTTTACGAGCTTGTGGGCTATTGCGTAGTTCCCGAGGACAGCGGCAATATTCCTGCAAATTCGTACGATGCGAATAAGGATTCATATAAAGATGTTAAACAGATATCTTTAGAGGAAATTTTAAATTACAAGGGTCTTGATGCGGTTGCAATTGAAACCGAGGACAGGGCGCTTACAAAATACGCACTTTTGGCGGCTGAAAAAGGCTTACATATTCAAATGGATAAGCCCGGCGGAATTGACGGCGATGAATTTGACAGGCTTATCGATGCAGTTGAGTCAAAAAAGCTTGTTTTCCATACAGGATATATGTATCGGTACAATCCCGCTGTATTAAAGCTTAAACAGGATATAGCTGAGGGTAAGCTCGGCGACATTATATCCGTAGAAGCACAGATGAATTGCATACACGGTATTGAAAAACGCAACTGGCTCGGCAATTACCCCGGGGGGATGCTTTACTTTTTGGGATGTCATCTGATTGATTTGGTTTACTCGATTATGGGTGAGCCTGAGGAGATAATACCCTTAAGCTGCTCGTCGGGACTTGACGGAACTACCGTAGAGGATTTCGGTATGGCGGTATTCAAATACAAAAACGGCGTATCCTTTGCCAAAAGCACCGCTGTGGAGATAGGCGGCTTTGAACGCAGACAGCTTGTGGTTGTAGGCACAAAGGGTACGGTTGAGCTTTGTCCGTTTGAATGGCTGTCTAACGGGCGAAAGGATGTATTTTCCCCGCAGATTACCGAAGTAAGAGAAGCCTTCTCGGCGGATTGGCACCAAAAAGGAGAGCGTCACACATCACCCGAACACGGCAGATATGATGCTATGTTCCGTGCTTTTGCCGATTATATAAACGGCGCAAGGTCTAATCCTTACACCTATGAATACGAAAGAAAATTACATAAAGTATTATTGAAAGCGTGTGGTGAATAAAAATGAAAGCAATTTTAGTAAATGACGACAGATCCTTAAGATGGGATAATGTGCCCGATCCCGTTCTCGGCAATGATGATTGCTTAATAAAAATTGAAGCGGCGGCGCTCAACCGTGCGGATTTAATGCAGAGAGAAGGGGATTATCCTCCGCCCGCGGGCTGTCCTGAATGGATGGGTCTTGAAATCGCGGGCACTATAGTTGAAATCGCGGAGGGTGCAAAGGAAAAATCCAACTGGAAGATCGGGGATAAGGTCTGCGCGCTGTTAGGCGGTGGAGGATATGCCCGGTATGCCAATGTAAAATACGATATGCTTATGCCCGTGCCGAAAAACTGCTCTATGGTAGAGGCGGCGGCAATGCCTGAGGCTTTTGCAACAGCTTACCTGAACCTCTTTATCGAGGGCGGAATCCAGGCAGGAAATACCTTACTGATGAATGCGGGCGCCAGCGGTCTTGCCAGCGTGATAATTCCTATGGCAAAGGCATTCGGAGTAAGGGTAATCACCACGGTTTTAACCGATGAAATCGCCGGGAATATAAAGCACTTAAACGCCGACAGAGTGGTTGTAACCACTAAAGAAAATATTGCCGAAGTTCTGAAAGAAGAATTAGAAAACGGTCACGGCGTGGATGTGGCTATCGACTGCTTGGGCGGCGAGATCATGGGCCAATGCATCCATTATTTGACCCACGGCGCGCGCTGGATTATGATCGCCGCCCTTGCGGGACAGAAAACCGAAATTGACCTAAAAAATATATATGTAAGAAATGTCCGCATTGTCGGCAGTACGCTTCGTTCAAGAAGCCCCGAGGTTAAGGCGCAGATTTTGGCAAGCCTTGTGCGTGATGTATGGCCGAAGGTGGAAAGCGGCGAAGTCAAGCCGACGATCTACAAGGTTCTTCCCATAACCGAGGCGGAGGCGGCGCAGGATATTTTGTATCGTGGCGAGAATGTCGGAAAGGTAGTATTGACGGTAGAATGATAGATATAATTCCTATAGATTACGGGAAATCGGTCTTGCCTGAAAGCTGCATATTTCAAAACGGGGCGGAAAACAAATTCCGCCCCATCCTATTCAGAATATATCTGCTCAAAACCGAAAACCGCCTTATATTGGTTGACGCGGGCTGTGAAACTATGCCGGGCTTTGATATGAGAGATTTTATCGGTCCGATAAAGGCGCTTAATAATATCGGAATTTCCCCCGGGGAAATAACAGACGTTATTATAACCCACGCCCACCACGACCATATTGAATGTGCCAAATATTTCAAAAATGCCGTTATCTATATTCAAAAGGACGAATATGAGGCGGGAAAGGACTATTTGTCTAAGGACTTAAATATTCGCACCTTTGAAGACGAAATGCGGATCTGTGACGGCGTGAAAGCTGTGAAAATCGGCGGTCACTCCAGGGGATCGTCGATTGTTGAAATAACAGACGTGGATAAGCCGTGTATAATTGCGGGCGACGAGTGCTATATGCGGGAGTGCCTGACAAAACAGATTCCCACAGGCACTTCATACAATTTCGAAAATAGCTGCGCCTTTATTCAAAAATACGGTAAGGGCGGGTATACGGTTTTTCTCTGCCACGATGAATAATTATCTTATCCGTCAAAGCATAGTGTAATAAAGACCACATCCGCATGTAATAAGAATTATAGCTCTCATGTTCAAGCCAGCATCTTTTTTGTTACCTGTTGACACACCTGCGGTGGGCATGTCGCGCACCGCAGGATTTTTTATTTTGAGGTAATCAAGAGATAAATACCGTCATTTGCTTTTGACAAGAAACTTATTCCTTAACAAGAATCATTTCATAACAGCTGTGCAATTTTCTCAGACATAGGTTGCTGCCTTCTTTCAGAATGGTGTGCCGTGGCTTCATTCTACCCAAGGCTGCAAACCATGTCTCTTTTTATGCCTTTTCTAATTTGCGCAACGTATTCTACCTGTACATCACGGAAAGCTGTTTATCGATTTGTGTGAACAGGTTTTGGTATGCATCTGCTCTTCTTTGCTGGAGGATTCGCCGGAAATGGGCATTTTTATCCTTAAACTTGGCATTTATAGGAAGTAATTTGACAAATTTGTTGTTTTGTCCGCATTTTAATATTGTTTGGCCAGATGATTATATTAACGCCCTTGGGGATATGTTATCCTATATGTGTAATTTTATTGAAATATATTTGGGGTGTTTGTACAGGTGTATGCGATTAGCACAAGAACACTGCCAATTTGCCTAAACGTTTGGGGGAGTACAAAATGAGCGCCATGGCAAAGTGGATATGGATTCAAAAGGAATTTTGCAGCCGGCCGGAATATGTTTTGTTCCGTAAAACGCTCCGGCTAGAGGAGGTGCCGGAGGAGTTGCGCCTCCAGGTGACGGCGGACAGCCGGTACATTCTCTGCGTCAATGGGCATATTGTTTCCCGGGGTCCGGCACGCAGCAATACAATGGTGAAATTTTACGATACGGTGGATATTGCACCGTATTTGCAGGCGGGCCGCAATGTGCTGACCATCGACGCAGTGCATTATGCGGGTGATGCTCATGAGGCAAATGAATTTACTGCTGGCCCCACGTCCATTCCCACTTCGGCACGAGGAGGCGTGCTGGTCGATGGGGACTGTCGGTTCTGCACCAACGACAGTTACCGCTGCCTCCGGCTGGATGCCTATCAGTTCAAGCAGGCGGAGGTGGCCGAATACCTGGGTTATTTCGAACAGGTGGATGGCCGCTTGTATCCCTTTGGCTGGCGGGATCTTGCTTATGACGACAGCGGCTGGGATCATGCGGTGGAGAGAATTGCCCATGTTCCCTACACCCGCGGCGGATTGGCCAATGTGTGGCAGACGGAACCGCGGCCTATCCCCATCCCGTATGAGCGGGAGGAACAGTTTGCCGGCGTGACCCGCACAAACGCTGCGGGCGGAGAAAGGATATTGGACGGCGGTCTGCGTGTGGAACCGCATCAAACAGTTTTTGTTGAGTTGGATGCCGGCGTGTATAAAACCGGCTTTGTGGAATTGGAGATCGTTGGCGGCCAGGGGTCTCGAGTCAAGCTGCTCTATTCGGAAAGCTATGGCCGGGATAGGGGCGGCGCCTGCTACATAAAAGAATGCCGCGACGACTGCGCAGAAGACGCTTACCTGCTAGGGGACAGTGACGTATACATTGCGGGATCGGACGTACAGACCTATACGTCGTTTCATTACCGGGCTTTTCGTTTTGTGCGGTTGGAAGTGGCCTGTGCCGAGGAGCCCATCGAGGTGAAGGTAACAGGCCTGCGGCAGACCGGATATCCGCTGCAGGTGACCACAAAGTTTCATTGCGCTGATACGGTTTATAACCATATGTGGGATATCAGCCTGAGGACGCTGCAGTGCTGTATGTATGAAACGTACATGGACTGTCCTCATTTTGAACAGATGCAGTACCTGATGGACACGCTGCTGGAAGCGCTTTATACCTACTCCATATCCACAGACAGCCGTCTGGCGGAAAAGGCCATACGGGATTTCTACGAATACCAGTTGCCCAACGGGCTCATCCCCTGCAACGCGCCCACTCGTATTGTACAGATTATTCCGGTGTTCACTCTATACTGGATATTCATGCTGTACGATCACTATCAATATTTCAAAAATGCAGCCTACATCAAAGATTTCTTCCCCGGCGTGGAAAAAATCGTGATATTTTTCCGTTCGCACCTTCTGGAGAACGATCTGCTGGGCGACACGGGATTCTGGCAGTTCGTGGACTGGACGAAAGAATGGGACAACGGTGTGCCGGTGCGCGGGCCACAGGAGCAAAATCTGATTTACAGCATGGTGCTGGTTGCCGCATTGCACCAGGCCGCCTATTTGGCCAAGGTATTGGAGCGTCCCGATTATGCTGGTCAACTGACCGAACTAGCCGGCCGGATATCCGCCGCTGTGGAGAAGCACGGATACGACGCCAGACGGGGGTTATACCGCGACGTGACCGGCCGGGATGCCTTCAGCCAGCACGGGCAGGTTTGGGCCGTTCTGTCAGGCATCGCGCTGCCAGAACGTAGGAAAGCCATTATGCGCAAGGCGCTGCAGGATGATACACTGGTTCGTTGTTCGCTGTGCACGCACTATTTTCTGTATCGGGCGCTGGACGAGGTGGGGCTGTATACCCGGACTGAGGAGTTGTGGGATTCCTGGAAGGCCATCATGGATATGAAGGTGACCACATGGCCGGAGGATCCTGTCAACTGGCGCAGCGACTGCCACGCCTGGAGCTCCACACCGCTGTATGAGTTCGTGGCCTGCGGGTTGGGGATAAAGCCAGAAGCGCCGGGCTTCGACGTGGTTCGGATCGAGCCGAAAATGCTGTGGCTCCGGTCCTGTGAGGGGAGCGTACACACCCGCCACGGAACCATCACCGTGAGCTGGACCGAAACAGACGGGATTTTTTCCATCCGGCTTCAGACACAGCGCCCCGTACCGGTGGTTTGCGTTCTGCCCGATGGTGCCGAACATCGGGAGATTGTCCAGGGAGAATTAAACCTGCAGTGCGAGCTGCATGCGGTGCGTTCGCCGGACACGGTGGCGGTTTAAGCGGAAACGGTCAGGGAAACTCGGAAAGGTTGGTTTTTCGATATTGCTGAGGTGTCATGCCGGTGGCTTTCTTAAATTGGAGGCAAAAATAGGAGACGCTGTTAAAGCCGCTTTCCAGGGCAACATCCTCGATTTTCCTTTCGGTGGATTGGAGCAGAATTTTGGCATTGCTGATACGCTGCTGCAGGATGTATTCCGCAATGGACATTTCCATCACGGTCTTGAATTTTCTGGTCAGATGGCGCACGCTGAAATGGGTGTATTCCGCAAGCCTCTCCAGCGTGATCTCATGGTTGTAGTTTCGGCTGATATATTGCACCACCATCTGGATGCAGTTTGAGACGTTATCCAGCAGGCCGTTCGTCTGCGAATAGTACACCCGCATAAATTTGGTCAGTATCAGGGAGAAATACAGCTGCGCCATGGTATTGTATCCGATAGCCTTGGTTTTTAGTTCGTCTTCCAGTCTCTCGATCATCTCACAAGTGAACTGCTTCTCATCCGGCGTAAGGGCGATTTGAAACTGCTGCCTTTTCATGGCCGGAATATAGGGGTAGATATGAATAAAGTCAGAGGCGGACATATCGTCCCAATTTGTGTTATCTCCCCGCTGTACCACCAGAGGATTGAACAGTAGGTTGATGATTTCCAGTTCTTCTCCCGGCTCGAATTTGAACGAGTGCTTTTCCCCCGGAGCAATCATACAGACGTCTCCGTCAGAAATGGGATAGACAATTTCTTCGCGCTCGGGAAGGTAAACCACATGGCGGCCCGTGCCGGATAAGACCAAAGCGATTTCCCAAAAATTGTGGGAGTGAAGCGGAACAGGCGACTGAATGCTGTGCTTCCGCCGGTAAATACGCAGAGGAATGCGGTTTGTCTGCAGACCATGCTCTGCGTCTGTATACATTTCAAACAGATCAGAATCGTACATAAGCATCCTCCCTATTTAGATAATATTTATACCACAAGTTGCGGCTCTTGCCAAGTGGCATGATCCGGTCAGGGTATACGGCGGAATTCACCGTCTTACCAATACATTTAGTAAAGTAAAAGGAGAGTGTTGACCCATGTTCAAACGACTATTGGCTTTGAGTGCGGCCTGTTTGATGCTATTGAGTGCGGCGGCATGCGGCGGAGCGGATAAACCGGAAACCTCTTCCAATCCTGCTTCGGGCAGCGCCATGTCCACCGATTCGCTGTCCGGCGAATCCGGTTCGGAAACCGGCTTAACCGATACCTCTCAGACGGAGGGAACCGGCGAAACGGAAGGTACCAACGCGTCTGGCGGGAAGAACACGACCACCCCAAAAGGCGACAGCACCAAGACGACAAAAAAAACCAGCACCGGCGGCAAATCTATTGTCTGGTGGACAGAGAATCCTGGCTCCGGCGCGACGAAGCATCTGAACAACGCGCTGATCGAGTTTGAAAAAAAGAGCGGTATCACCGTGGAGATTTTCATTCAGCAGCCTTCCGGCGGTACCCTGACTGCATTTGACGACAAGTTCATCCCGGCCATGGCTGCGGGAAATGGTCCGGACGTGACCTCCTTCAACTATGTCAACCCGGAATACGCCGTGGACATTACCTCGAAATTGAATGCCGACTTCTGGAACCAGTTCTTCCCGTCGGTACGGGACAGTCTGAAGCTGGACGGCAAATATTACTCCACGCCCACCTTTATGAGCGTCAACGGCCTGTTGCTGTACAGCAAGGTGGACTTTAAGAACGCAGGCCTGGATCCCAATTCGCCTCCCACCACCATCAAGCAGCTGGATGAAATGGCGGCGAAGCTGTATAAGCCCAACAAAGCCGGCGACGGCTACGATCAGGTGGGCTTCTATCCCTGGTTCTGGCTCATGCTGGAATACCCGAATCTTCTGACCAAGCCCTTCGGCGGCGACTGGACCAACGCGGATGGCTATCCTACCGCCAACAGCGCCGAGGTGATCGCGGCACTGGAGTGGATGATGGGATATGTTAAGAAGTATGGCTTTGATAAGGTCAATAACTCCCTCTCCAAGCTCGTCAATGAGAATAATATGTACGGTCACGCGCTGGCCATGAATATGAGCTTCAGCGCACAGCTCAACGCTATGGCAAAGGGCAAGATGGATTCCAAGGAATGGGGTATCGCTCCCTTCCCCGGCAAGGATGCTAACCACAACGGCCTGTCCATCGGTCTGGCCGCCGGCTACAGCGTGGTTAAGGGGTCTAAGAAAGTGGATGAATCGGTGGAGTTTATGAAGTTCATGAGCACCGATTATCAGAAAAACTATGTGACCAAGAACTATCAGAATTATGACACCTATTCCTGCAACAAGAGCGCCTGGGAAGCCAACAAGGGCCAGCTGGACGGCTTCACCAAAATGATGTATGAAGACGTGCTGAGCTCCGCAAGGGCATCGGATATCGGCAGCCGGCTTCGTCAGGGCAAATACACCACCCCCGCCACCTACATGACTCTGGTAAAGAACTCCATCGATAAGATTCTCAAAGGCGAGGTTGAAATTAGGGCGGAGATGGACGCTCTTCAGAAAAAGATCGCGGCTCAGACCAAAAAGAACTAATCCGCAGAAAGGACACATCACATGGATGGGAATACCCTGACACCGGCAGTGGCCTGCGTACAGACATATCACGGCATTCCCCGTTTGTTTATCAACGGGAAGCTGACGGCTCCTGTGTGCTACCTGCCCTCCGCCGCCGAATACACGGCGGAGCAGGACGCGCAGGAGATGAAGAGGGCGGCGCAGGCCGGTGTCAATTTGCTTGTGATCCCTTGGGGCACCTTTGACTATGCGGACCGGGATGCTTTTGTGAAACGTCTTAAGGACGATATCCTGTTTAATTCTTCCATGTCGGAGAATCCGGGCGCCTATATCATTCTGCGCATGGACTGCAACTTCGCGCCGGAGGCCATCGATATCGACGAAGGCGAACGGCTGGTGGTCAATGGTGGGCAGAAGGAGAACATCGCCTCGCTGACTTCGGCTCCCTGGTACGAGCACGTAAAGATTCGTCTGCGGATGATTGTGGAGCATGTGAAGAGCGATCCGCTGCTCAATGCGCGGATCATCGGCTACGAACTGCTGGGCGGCGATTCGGGCGAATGGTTCGGCCCGGGCTACTGGGACGGTTATATGGACACCTCGGAACCCAACCGGCGGGCGTTCTGCCGTTTCCTGAGGGAACGCTATGGCAGCGATGCCGCGTTGCAGCAGGCATGGGGGGATCTAGGGGTTACCCTGGACAGCGCCCCGCTTCCTGCCTATGATCGGCTGCCCGGCGTGGTCAACGAACAGGCGCAGCTGGACAACGTCCAGCAGGGGCAAACCCTGCTGGACTCGCCTGGCAGCCAACACATCGTGGATTATCTGGATTATACCAACGAACTGCAGGCCAGCCGCTTGGCCGGTTTCGCCAAGGTGGTGAAGGAAGCCTGCAATGGTGAAAAGCTGGCCATGACCTATTATGGATATCATGCCGACTGCTATACCGCCAGCTCCAACCATTTTGCCATGTTCTGTCTGCTGGAGTCCCCGGATATTGATGTGCTCAGCGCGCCGGTGTCCTATCAGGATCGCTGCGAAGGCGGCATCGGCGCGTACATGGGCCTGGTGGATGCCGTGACGGCGGCCGGCAAGCTGTGGATGGACGAAGGAGACTATCGTTCGCCCCACCATATGACCGATCCCGGCCTGCCCTATCCCCCCACCACAGAGTTGCTGGATCAGATCCTGCGGCGGGAAATGGGCAAGTGCATGGTGTACAACACGGGCGTCTGGTGGCTGTCCTTCAACCAGGGCTGGTTCAATTACCCCTCTTTCTGGGAACACAACCGGGAGATGACCGGCCTCATGGAGCGGTATAACGCCGTGAAAATGGCGGATACGCCGGAGATTTGTTATGTACTGGATGAAAGGGCTATGTCGCTGGCGGGCGACGCCAACGCCACCGGTCTGCAGCTTGTCCGCTTCGCGCGCACGGTGCTGTATCGGTCGGGTTATCGGTTCGGCCTGTACACGCTGCAGGATCTGTTGGCCGGGCACATCGACGATGCCAAGCTGTACATTCTCGTGAATCCCTGGCGGCTGGATGCCGAACAGACGCGGCAGGCTGCGGCGCATCTGCACCGTCCCGGCAAGGTCACGCTGTATATGTATGGCAGCGGCTGGACCTCCCCGGAGAATTTCCGCACGCTGACCGGCATGACGCCGGAAAAATGGACAGGTTCCCACGGCTATACGCCGAAATGGAAGTTGAAGGAGGAGCTGGATCCTCAGCTGGCCGATTCCGCCTACCGGGAGGATCGGGTTCACGGCATTACGCAGGCGCTGGCCGATCTGGCCCTCACTGAACTCAACCCTGTCTATTCCATGGTCCCGGATCCTGGGGTGACGGTGCTGGGTTCCTATCAGGGTGGCCCGGCGGACGGTAAAACCGGTTTCGCCTCCTATACCCGGGACGGCTGGACCTCTGTCTTCTTCGGAGGCATGAAGTTTTCGCCGACTTTGCTGGCCTATACGGCCGGACTGGCCGGGGTGCATGCCTTCATCGAACCGGGCGATGTGCTCAACGCTGACGCTCAGATGGTGATGCTGCATGTGTCCGAACCCGGGCAAAAGGTGGTTAGCTTCCCACGGGAATGCGACATTTACGCGGTGGATGAAAACCGGTGGAGCCGGGGAGACCGCTATATCATCCCGGATGCCTACCGGGGACAAACCATTCTTCTGCTCTATGGCGATCGGGAGACGCTTGAGCCGATTGTCGGGCCGGCGGAGTCGCTCTGTTCGAATGAAGGCGGCTGCGGTCGTATTCAGGTCATAGAAATATAATTTGAAAGAGGAGTGAACAAAGTGAAAAGAAGAAGCAAGTCTATTCTGGCTGTTTTGTCTTCTGTGGCTGTGCTCTTGAGTGCGCAGGTCGTCATGAGCCTCGGCGCTACCGCTTCCAATACGGATACCGTCGAAGCCTATGAGACCAAAGACGGCGACGCGAGTCATCTAATCAAAGATGCAACGGTAAAGTTGGCGAACGGCAACGGGCCTGGCACAGCGGTCGCCGGAAGGTGGCAGGAGAATTCTGACGGTACGCTGACGCATAAGGGTACGCATAACTATGATGCGCTTCTGTATCAGTTCGGTGAAGAAAATCTGCCGTCTGCCTATGAGATCGCGGGCAAATTCACGGTAAATGCGGTGCAGGACGGGAACTATGAGCTCTCTCTGGTATTCGGCACGGAATCCGTTGAAGATGTGATGCAGTACCAGATGGCGATGCTGTCTAACGTGCCGTATGACGATGCGTATCCGGGAACCCCCAAGGGCGCTTATATCAACCGATTCGGCGTCGGAATCAATTGGAATGTCACTTCGGATCCCAGGGACTGGAGCCTGCCGGGCATTGGTCAGGAGACCTCTTTTGCCATCAAGGTGAACGGCCGTGAAGTGGAGCTCACTCTGGGAACTGCGAGCTATACCTATCAGATTCCGGCAGGCTATGAAGACGCTCGTGTGGCGTGGGGATTCTATATCGATGGCGTGGATGTCACCATCTCGGATCTGGCGTACAGTGCAGCCGGTGAAGAACCGGAAACCTATCCCACCAAAGACGGCGACGCGAGCCATCTAATCGATGGGGCGACGGTGCAGCTCGCCAACGGCAACGGCCCGAGTGCGGTTATTCCCGGTCGATGGCTGGAAAACACCAACGGCACCCTGACTCACAAGGGAACGGGGAACTATGATGCGATCGTATATCAGTTCGGCGACGAGAAGCTGCCCAATTCCTATGAGATCGCGGGCAAATTCACAGTGAATGCGGTGCAGGACGGCAACCGCCAGTTCTCGCTGGTATTCGGTACCGAATCCGTCGACGACGTGTCGCAGTATCAGATGGCGATGCTGTCTAACGTGTCGTTTGACTCGGTGTCAGACTATTCTGATCCCGCTACGAATTACATTAATCGCTTCAACGTGGGGATTGGCTGGAACACCTCTTCCGTTAACAAGGATTGGGCTCTCTCGGAAATTGGAAAGGAAACCACCTTCATCCTGCGTGTGAACGGCCGGAATGTGGAACTTGTCCTGGACGGCGAGACCTATGCATATCAGACTCCGGAGGGGGTTGAGGACGCCCGCGTGGCGTGGGGCTTCTATATTGATGGCGTGGACGTGACCATTTCGGAGCTCTATTATGGCGACATCCGCCCGGACGAGAACTTCTATGCCACCGAGGACGGCGACGAGAGCAACCTCTTTGACGGCTCCACCATCCGGTTGGATAATCTGGGCGAAAACGCGGATCCCGTGGTGGGCGCCTGGAAGGAAGGCAAAAACGGCACGCTGGTGCACAGAGGCAACGGCAGCAAATATAACGCCATCCTGTATGAGTACGAAGAGTATATGCCCACCTCGTACGAGATTTCCGGCACGATGACCATTGACAAGGTGGAAGGTATGGCCAGCCGGTTCGCCATTATCTTCGGCAGCAGCGAGTTTGACGACGACTTCTGGCAGGCCGCCCAAATGGCCCCCCGGAATTCAGAAGGGAAGCCGTATAATGACAACTACACCAACGGCTATTTGGCTGCCGGTATCGGCTGGGTGCCGAAGGCCAATCCTGGCGAAGCGCAGTGGACGCTTCCCGAAGAGGGAAAGACGGTAAAATTTGTGCTTATCGCGGACAATCGGACCATCACTCTGTCTCTGGACGGGGTCGCCTATGCGTCCTATTATATCGATGACGAGCACGATTTTACGGCAATCAATCGGTACTATGGGTTCTATTCGGACGGCGTGGACATCACTTTGTCGGATCTCTATTACGGCCCGATCAAGACCAAGCTGCCCGAACCAACCACGCCGTCTGAAGAGGACGAGGGCACGGTTATCACCCGTGCACCGGAAGAGGGCGAAAGCAACGGCGGCGAGGAAGACATTCCTTCCACCGGCGAGAGTTCTCTGCTTGCGGTCATCGCACTGCTGGGGGCGGTTCTCTCCCTGGCAGCGGTGCTGCTGATTAAAACGCAGAAAGCCCTAGGTATGAAAGAATAACCTGTAAACCGGTTCCTGTTTCGAGCCGGCCCGGCGTCTTACGCCGGGCCGGCCGATAGGGCGGCGCTGGCCGAATTTGTTCAGCGGGTTTGCCGATTTATGAGAAAAGAGGTTGGTTCGTGTTGCAAGCGAAAGAAATTCTCCCAAACACCTCAAAAAACATGCTGCGCTACCGTAAACGGACAAAAAACCTGCTGGTTAAAGTCGCCATCTATTTTATCCTAATCAATCTGGCGTTTGTTTTTCTCTATCCATTTTTGCAGGTGTTTGTGCGTTCCATCAAGTCGGCCGACGATCTGATGAACGTGACGGTGAACTGGATTCCCCACTCGCCACAGCTGTTTGATAACTATTCCCGCGCAGCCGAAGCGCTGCAATATGGGAAATTTTTGCTTAATTCTTTGATTTTGACCATTCTGCCCACCATCGGGGCGGTACTTTCCGCGTCGCTGGTCGGCTATGGATTTGCCCGGTACAATTTTAAAGGGCGCGGTATTTTATTCATGCTGGTGCTCCTCACCCTGATTGTACCGCCACAAGCTGTGATTATTCCTCTTTATGAGTTATACAATACATTCGGCTGGCTGAATCCGCAGCAGCCGTATCTCTCCTGGCTTCCTCTGATTGTCCCCAGCTTCTTTGCCAACGGCCTGAAAGGCGGTTTGTTTGTCTTTATATTCCGGCAGACCTTCCGCGGCATTCCCAAAGAGCTGGAGGAAGCCGCCCGCCTGGACGGCTGCGGCATGCTGCGGTCTTATCTGTTGGTGGCGATGCCACTGTCCGGCCCGGCGATCTTGGTTTCCTCTATTCTGTCTATTGTGTGGCAATGGAACAATTATTTTGAGCCGCAGGTTTTCCTCACACTGGACACGATGTGGCCACTGACCATGCGTCTGGCCGATATCTATACCTATTATTTCCAATCGGCTCAGGATGCATTTTCCACCTATAACATCGCCATTGTAGCGGCAGCAAGCGTACTGGTGATGATACCCATGGTGGTTTTTTATGCGCTGGTACAGCGTTTGTTTATCAAAGGTGTGGAACGTACTGGACTGGTAGAATAATGACGCCTCAAGTCATCCGAAAGGCGGGGTTGTGACAAATGCGAAAACATATGAGCAGGTCAAGCGGCCTGCATACTACCCGTAAGCTGGCGTGGACCGGATTCCTGTTTACGTTGCCGTTTTTGGTGCTTTTTCTGATATTCACCGTGCTGCCGGTGCTGGAATCCGCGTGGCTCAGCCTGACCAATTACAACATGATGGAGTCGGGACAATGGGTGGGCTTTGACAACTATTTCAACCTGTTTACCAACGATGATGTATTTTTGATCGCGCTGAAAAACACGCTGCTGTTTGCGTTGCTGGTGGGACCGGCAGGTCTGGTGCTTTCCTTCATTTTTGCCTATGTCATCAGCCAGCTGAAGTTCAAAACCGGATTTGCGCTGGCCTTTTATGCGCCGTCCATCACCAGCAGCATTGCTCTGTCCGCGGTTTGGCTGTATTTTTTCTCGCCTGACCGCTATGGCCTTCTCAATGATTTACTGTATTCCTTGGGGATCATCAACTCGCCGATTCTGTGGACCACCGACCCGCAGTACATTTTCATCGTCGTGGTGATCATCACCCTGTGGATGAGCATGGGCACCGGGTTTCTGACCTTTCTGGCCGGTATCCAGAACGTATCGGCCGAGCTCTATGAGGCTGGCATGATAGATGGGGTGCGCAATAAGTTCCAGCAGCTGATTTACATCACGCTGCCCAGCATGAAGCCCCAGCTGCTTTTCGGTGTCATCAATGCAGTCGCCTCCTCCTTCGGCGCATTCGACATCGTCGTCGCGGTCGCCGGTATTCCCAGTCCCAATTATGCAGCGCATACGCTGGTGGCGCATCTGTACGATCACGCTTTTCTGCAATTCGAAATGGGGTATGCGTCGGCAGTGGCGGTCGTCCTGTTCGTGCTGACCTATTCCGTGGGCAGCATTTTCCGTAAGATACTGGCATCCGACGACTGAAATGACCTCTAAGGGGGAAAGCAAGCAATGGCTATGGTTCGCAGCCGAAGCTCCAAGGTGTCGATGATCTTTGTTTATGTGATCATCACCTTGATTTTGATTATTACCGTGCTGCCGCTCATTTACTTGGCTGTCACGGCATTTAAACCTTTGGATGAGCTGTTTATCTGGCCGCCCCGTTTTTATACGCTGCGGCCCACGCTCTCCAATTTCAGCAGTCTGTTCACCGCCATGAGCGGATATACCGTACCGTTTACCCGGTACATATTCAACAGTCTGTTTACCACTGTGGCGAGCGTGCTGGGTACGGTGATTGTGTGCGGAATGGGTGCCTACGGGATGTCCAAGTTCCGCTATCCCGGTTCCCGTCTGCTGTTTTCGCTGGTGGTGGCGGCACTGATGTTCAGCCCTCAGGTCACCCAAATCCCCACCTATATGGTGGTGTCTGGCATGCATCTGACCAACACGTATTGGGCACTGATTCTGCCCAAGCTGTCCACGGCTATGTATTTGTTCCTGGCCAAGCAGTTTATGGATCAGATCCCGGATACCTATATAGAGTCGGCCCGTATTGACGGGGCGGGGGAGAGCACCATATTTATCCGCATCATCCTCCCCATGATCAAGCCCGCGCTGATGACGGTAGTGGTGTTTTCCTTCACCGCCTTCTGGAATGACTTTTTCAGCCCGATGGTATACACTACCACGGAAGAAATGAAGACACTGCCGCTGGCGCTGCAGACCATCGGCACCAACGTCATGCGGGCCGGCGCGTCCAACGCCGCCTCTTTCCTGATGACGGTGCCCACCATTGTGGTGTTCGTAATCATGCAGAAGCGGGTCATGGAAACCATGATTTATTCAGGAATCAAGGGCTGACAGCCTTTGAAAGAAAATCTGTATGCTACCCCATGCATCTGCATGGCGGGCATGGAAAGGCGGGGTGCTACCTGTGCGTAAATGGATTGCGATACTGCTGACGCTGTTTTTATGCGCGCTGCCCGTGTCGGCCAAACAGGTTGACTATGTGATTACCGGAGATGGGATCAAACTGCCGATTACCGTCAGTTATCGTTTCCAGGATATTTTGTCCTATGTTGACAGCAGCGAAAATCCCTTTTTCAAAAATCCCAATGGTCTCTATGTGGACGGACAGGACAACGTATATGTTTCCGATACGGGTAACAACCGGGTGGTGAAATTCAATAAGGCTCTGGAATTTGTACGGGAATACACCCTGGCGGACACGGATACGCCGCTCAAAGAGCCGCAGGGCCTGTATGTAGACGATCGGAACAGCCTTTATATAGCCGATACGGGCAACAACCGGGTGGTGCACATTGCGGAGGATGGACACTGGATCGAGAATTTCACCGCGCCGGATTCCAGTCTGTTCGACTATGAGAGCTACGGATTTTCTCCCACCAAGGTGACCATCGATAACTTCGGCTATCTCTGTATTCTCAACGGAAACGACTATCACGGCATCATCAAGCTGGATGCGCATAACCGCTTTGTGGGGTATTACGGAACCAATAAGGTGACTCCTACCCTCGGCGACTATATCATCCGTTATTTCGGCTCAGAAGAACAAAAAGAGCAGTATATGAAAAAGCAGCCGCCCTACATCACGGGTATGTATGTGGACGACTCTGGTTACACCTATACGACTAACGCGCTCGTCGAAAATCAGGAGATTAAAAAGCTGGATCAGAGTGGTTCCAACACCTACGCTTCTACAGACAGCTTTGTGGAAGAAGATAAGCTAGGGAAGGGGCGGCTGGAGGATATCCATGTATCCGACGACGGAATCGTTACCGTGGTAGACAGTGCCAAGCGCAAGATATATCAGTATGATTCCATGGGCAATATGCTGTGCGCTTTTGGCGAAGAGGGCGATGTGGAGGGGACCTTCGGCTATCCCGTGGCTGTCAGTGCGGACAGCCACGGCAACCTGTACGTTCTCGACCGGGATTTGGGCAACGTGCAGATCTTCCAGAAAACCGAGTTCATGCAGAATGTGCACGACTATTTATTTCTATATAAAGAGGGCCGGTACGACGAATGTGCGGAAAAAATTCAGGCGGTGCTGCAGACGGACTCCACCTATCTGCCGGCCTATCATGTCAGAGGCAAGCTGCTCTATAAAGACGGGCAGTATCAGGAAAGCATGGAGGCTTATGCCGCCATACATGACATGAAAGGGTATTCCGATGCCTTTGACAAGCAAAGGCAGATTTATTACCGCCAGTATTTCGTGCCAATCCTCATAGGAATCGTACTGCTGGCTGTGGGAATCGTGATGCTTGTATCCCGTACGAGACGCTGGGCCAGACGGAAGATACTGGATGGGATGGTGAACCGAGATGCTTAGGAATATCCTGATTACCCTGTATTATCCGGCGGATGGCTATGAGCGGCTGCGGCGCAAAATGCCTTATGGACAGGCGTGCATCCTGTATGTGTGCATCTGTGTGATGACCGTGCTGCAGGTACTTTTTACCCACCAGCCGCTGGCTCTGGTTCGTCCGGATGAGGCCAATCTGTTTTTTGAAATTTGTAAGGTCATGGTGCCTCTGCTCACATTTGTACTGGTCAGCTATGGCATGTCCACCCTCAACGACGGCGAGGCAAAGCTGGGCGCGGTGTTTATCGGTACGGCATTCAGCATGCTGCCGTATCTGCTGATGACGCCGGTGCTCATTACGCTGTCCCGTATTCTGTCCGCGAGCGATGCCGCCATCTATTACGGTTTATCTGCCTTGGTGTGGGCATGGGTATGTTTTCAGTTCTACCGGCAGGTGAATATCCTCAACAACTATACTCTGCCCCAAACGGTGGGCCTGATCGTGCTGACGCTGTGCGGTATGCTGGCGTTGTGGGCGCTGCTGGTGCTGCTGTATTTCCTGTCACGCAACCTGTTCCAGTTTGTACAGGAAATATGGATGGAAATCTATCTCCTGTTCAATTGACCGCCGCGGCGGCCGGAATGCGTCACAGAAATCCGCGCCGCCGTTCCGACTTGAGCGAAAGTACAGAGGTGATATAGGCGATGAAATTGCATAAGAAGGCCAAACGGACATTGTATGCGCTTCTGGCTTCCGCGGCCGTCCTGACAGCCAGCGTACAAGTGGGGGCCATCAGCTGGTTTGGCCCTGGTTCGGACACACCGGACGGAAACGAGACAGCCTCTCAGGAATACAAGACGGTGGCGTCCAACGGCACCCTCGAGTTACAGATGACCAGCGGTACGGGCCGTCTGCGCGTTGTGGAAAAGGCCACGAATCATGTGTGGCGCAGCTGGAAAAAGGACGAGCTGACAGAGGAGGAGGTCAACACTTTTACCTTCCTGCAAAGCAACGTGGAATCCGCCCTGATGTGTACATATTTTTCCAAGGATGTGGCAGATGCCAGCTATCAGACCATTTATTCCGATGAATGCAGCAGCTTGACCATTGCGGAGCGGGAGGACGGCGCTGATGTCTCCTATGTGTTTAAGGATATCGGCATTGAAATTGTCGTCCAGTATCGGTTGGAGGATAACACCCTGCGGGTATCCATTCCTAAGGATACTATCCGGGAAACCGGCGATAATCTCTTGGCCACTATCAGCGTCGCTCCCTTCTTTGGCAGCGGACGGGACACGGATGACGGATTCGTCCTGCTCCCCGACGGCAGCGGCACGCTGGTGCGCTTTAAAGAAGAACATCCCGACTATACCTCTCACTATGAACAGTCTATTTTCGGCAGCGATACCGTCCGGGTAGAGGAGGATATCTATTCCAACAAAGAGGATGTCATACTTCCCGTGTTCGGCATCAGCAACGGTGGCTACGCCATGACCTGCGATATCCGGGAAGGGGCGGAGGATACCAATCTGGTCTGCTGGCCGAGCGGGTATCGTCTTCGGGTGACCAGCGCCTATCCCACCTTCCAGCTGCGGCGGCCTTATTATGCCACCCTGTCCAATACCAGTACCGTGCGCAAATACTCCACCGGCCCCATCAGCCACGGCTTTTCCGCGGTGTATACCTTCCTGGGGCACGGGAAAGACAGCTACAGCGATATGGCCGTTTCCTACCGCGCGTATCTGCTGGAAAACGGGACCCTGCAGGATAAGCTGAAAACCGACGCGGTGCTGGCTCTGGATATCTTTATGGCCGCGCAGGAATCCAAAATGCTCTCCAACGAGTATATTCCGGTTACCACCTTTTCTCAGGCGCAGGATATGCTCAGTGAGCTTATCGGACAAGGGGCAGACAACCTGCTGGTCCAGATGACCGGCTGGACAAAGGGCGGTTATACCGCTTCCCCCAACCGGTTCCCCATCCCTGGCCAGATTGGCGGCGCGTCCGGAAGCGCCACGTTCAGCGAATTTGCTGAGAAGGCAGGCATCCCGGTGTATTATGCCGATGACTATCTGTCTGCCGATAAGGAAAAGGGAACGGTGAATCTGAATACCGTGGTCTATCAGGGAAACCGTCTGATTGCAGAAACCGATACGCTGGGCACCAAGTATCTGTTCAGCCCTCTGTATGTAAAGCAGTGCTTTGAAAAGGCGAAGAAGTCCTATCAGAAGAGCAGCATTCATGGCCTGATTTTTGAACGGATGGGCAAGGAATTGTATTTCGATTACAACCCCAAATATCAGGACATGACCCGTTACGACACCGCACAGGTCTGGCAGCAGGTTTTGAAAAGCTGGACCGATCAGGGGGGGCGCGCCGCCGCGCAGGGAGGCAATGCCTATGTGCTGCCCTATACCGATTGGGTACGGGACATTCCTTCCAGGGATTCCGGCTATTTCTTCCGGGACGAAACGGTCCCCTTCTATCAGATGGTGGTGCACGGCAGCGTTCTATATACGGGAATGCCGATCAATCTGTTCAGTGACAGCCGGATGGATTATCTGAAAATGATCGAATACGGCTGCACGCCTCTGTTCGTGCTCAGCCACGACAGCCCGCAAAAGCTGATCGCTTCCGATTACAATCAGCTGTTCAGCTCCGAGTTCTCGCAGTACAGGGAGCGGATTGCACAGGAATATCAAACGTTTTCCACCGATTTTGCCGGGATTAGCTCCCAGGCAATGATCGGTCATCAGAAGGTGGCCGACGAGGTGTACTGTACGACCTATGCCGACGGTACACAGGTGTATGTCAACTATGGGCATACGCCGTATACGGATGCGCTGGTGACGGTGGAAGGCGAAAACTACACGATAAAAGGGCGGTGATAGGGAATGCAGAAAATACCGAAAGCAGCATCGGAAAAGAAAAAACGCCCCTCCTCCGCTCGGCTGCCCGCCCAAGAGAGATCCGACAAACCGCAGATGCTTCGTTCCATTACTTGGGAAAGAAAATACGGTGGGTATCTGTTCATCCTTCCGTGGATTATCGGCTTCCTGGTTTTCTTCTCTTATCCGCTCATCAAGACCATCCTGCTGAGCTTTTCGGAAAACGAAAGCGTCAGTATCGATCAACTGGGCCGTTTTTCCCTGGATGGGTTCGGCATGTACCAGAAAGCGTTCATTACCGATACAGAGTATTTGCCGCTTTTCTCCAAAATCGTGGGGGACACGGTGATCAACACCATCCTGATTCTGATATTTTCGTTGTTTGTGGCCCTGTTGCTCAATAAAAATCTGCCTGGCAAAGGTCTGTTCCGCGCAATTTTTTTCTTGCCGGTCATATTGGGCACGGGCACCCTTTCCACCATGGTCATTGATAGCGATACGGCGGCGGGCATCATGGCGCTGGACGTGAATACCCTCTCCAGCGTACTCTCCGCCGACATGGCCGAAGTGGTGATGAACCTGCTGGGCGCGCTGAGTATGGTATTCTGGCGGTCATCAGTGCAGATGGTCATCTATTTGTCCGGCCTGCAGGGTATTTCGGACAGCCTGTATGAATCCGCCGACTGCGACGGCGCGACTGCCTGGGAAATGTTTTGGAAGATCACGCTGCCCATGCTGGCGCCAGTGACTTTACTCAACCTGGTATATACCATTATTGATTCGTTCACATCGGCAGACAACAAGATGCTCGATTATATTTACACGACGGCGTTCAAAGATCTCAATTTCAGCTACGGCGCTGCCATGAGTGTGATGTATCTGTTGTTTGCTCTGGCTTTTGTCGGTGTCGCGTATGCCATTATGGCCCCGCGTTCCAAGCATGCTTCGGAACGTGCGTGATTTCCGGAGGGAAAGGAGAAATGTCCCGTGTGGAAAAAAGCGATCAGTTTGGTTCTGAGCGTCGGTTTATACGTGACCCTGTTTAGTGGCACGGCCGGGGCGTCAGAAAAGCTGCAGGATTATGTGGATGGAAGCAGCACGTTTGTTCCGATTGATTACGATGTGGATCTGGACTCGCTGGTATATTACAACGAATATCTTGCCGAGCAGGGGGAATTGCCGCCAGTGAGCGGTTCTGTTATCCTGCAGGCGAAGGATGCCAAGTCGGCAGACGACGGGGAAGTAAAGCTGACTGCCGAGCCGGATGGAAAGATCTCTCTGGTCATGGAAAAGGAGCGAGCCTACAGCTGGACCTTCACCATGCCTGCCGCGGGCTATGCCAGCGTCTATGTGGAATATATCCCGGTCGAGAATAATGTCAGCGCCATCACTCGCGGCGTTCGGATAAACGGGGAGGTTCCCTTTTACGAAAGCCAGACGGTGCAGTTTGACAGACAGTATCAGGATGTGGGCGAAATCAAGCAGGCGGTGGGCGGCGATGATATCCGTCCCTCCACCGAAGAGCTCTTCAAGTGGTCGGAAATCGGCCTTGTCGACGCGGGCGGCCTGTATGAACAGCCTTTTCAGTTCCGGTTTAACGCCGGAGAGAATACCTTGCAGCTGGATTACGGTATGGGGGAAATGAAAATTACGCAAATCCGCATAGAAGCCCCCCAGGTTCTTCCCACCTATGAGGAATACCGTGCCAGCCTGCCGGAGGAGGTCAAGGACGCTCCGGCAGGAACCCTCCTGTCCTGGGAAGCGGAGAAGGGCGCCGTGCGCAACGATCCCTCTATCCGCTCGGTGTGTGACACCGACGCGGCCACTGTGCCCTATTGTGATGGAGATTACCGGCTGAATACGCTGGGAGACTCCCGGTGGGCCACGGGGAACCAGTGGGCGGAGAGGTCCTTTCATGTAAGCAAAGCGGGGCTGTATCAGATAAGCTTCCGCGCCTCTCAGTGGTATAACGATGGCCGCTCCTCCTACCGGCAGGTGACCATCGACAATGAGGTGCCTTTTTCCGAGCTTTTGGCTTATGAGATTCCCTACTCCCGCAGCTGGCAGACCATTACGCTGGGCGAGGAGAAAGACAAACCCTATCTCATCTATCTGGACGAGGGCGACCATACCATCCGCTTTACCACAAAAATTGGCTATATGTCGTCGGTTTCCAATCACTTGGAACGCGCCTCCCTGCGCCTGTCCGATGTGCTGCGCAGCATCATCAAGGTTACCGGTTATGACATCGACGTAAACTACCGCTATGAATTGGAAAAGAAGGCTCCGGAGGTTATCACGGGTTTTCAGGAGATTCTGGCGGAAGTGAAGGCTATGCTGGAGATCATGGAGGCGGCCGGGACCAAACCATCTTTGTATTACAGTCTGGTTTCCACAGAAGAACTGCTGGAAGGGGTTATTCAGAATCCGGACGATGTTACTATCCGGTATGATGAGCTGAGCACGCTGCAGACGAATTTCGGCACCTGGATGGATTCCATTCGTTCCAACGCGCTGGGTATCGATAGCTGGACCATCTGTGACCCGGCCACCGCACCGCCTAAGGCCACGGCCAGCTTTTGGGGCAGCCTGGTCAGTACGGTGAAAATCTTCGTCAAATCTTTCTCCAAGGATTACAGCAGTATTTCGGTGGGCGAAGGAGAAAGTGATTCCCGTATCCGCGTGTGGGTGTCTCTCGGCCGGGAATGGGCCGAAGCCCTGCGAGATATGGTGGACAACCAGTTTACCCCCGCTTACGGTACGCAGGTGGAAATGAACGTTTTCCCGTCAGGACAGCTCAATGCAGGTGCCGCTAATGCCTTGATGCTCGCTATCAACTCCGGTACGGCGCCCGATGTGTGCATCGGCGTCGCGACCTCGTCGCTGGCCGAATTTGCCATGCGGGACGTGCTCACCGATTTGAGCCGGTATGAGGAGTTCGACGCTTTTACCAAGAAGTTTATTCCCAATGCGTTTGTGCCGTTTACTTATCAGGAGGGCGTCTACGGCATTCCCTGTACCCAGGACTTCAGCGTGCTTTTCTATCGGAAGGACATCCTGTCCAATTTGGGCTTGGGTATTCCGCAGACATGGGACGATGTTTACCAGATGATTGCCCAGTTGAATGCCAGCGGCTATGAATTCTATTATCCGCAGAACCCGGCTCCTTTTATTTTCCAAAATGGTGCCAGTTATTACAGCGAGGATCTGCGTTCCTCTGGAATGGACGACGCCCGTTTTATGAAAGCCTTCGAGCAATATACCGAGCTGTTTATCAACTATCAAGTGCCCACGGCGGCCAATTTCTTTAACCGGTTCCGCACGGGGGAAATGCCCATCGGCGTGGGGAGCTATGACTTGTATCTCTCTCTTAGCACGGCGGCACCGGAGCTTAAGGGGCGGTGGGGCATCTATATGCTGCCTGGCACGGTGCAGGAGGACGGTACCATCGACCGTTCGGTCAACGGCGGCGCCAATCCGGTCTCCACCAACCCAAGCACCGCCAACATGATATTGAAGGATTCCGCTCATCAAAGCGAATCGTGGGAATTCCTCCAATGGTTTATGAGCGAGGATATCCAGGTGGAATACGGCAATCTGGTAGAATCGATCATCGGACTCGGCGCCCGCTGGAACAGTGCCAATCTGGCGGCCTTCAAACGCCTTCCCTGGAGCAGTGAAGAGATCGACACCATCACCAAGCAGTGGGAGTACAACAAGGAAATCCCGATTGTCCCTGGTTCCTATGCCACTACGCGGTATCTCAACTTTGCCTGGACGGATATCGTCATCTCCGGTAAGGAGGTTCGATCCACGCTGGAAGAGGCCGCTGAGGAGGTCAACCGCGAAATCGACAAGAAGTATAAGGAATTCGCTAAGCGGGAGGCCAGCAAATAAGTCCGGAAAATTGCAGAAATAGAACAGGAGGAAAGAAATGGACACCATGAAAACCAAAAAAGGCTCCCTTCTCAAGCGGTGCACGGCTTGGATCTGCGGGGTATTGCTTATGGGGATGTCTTTGACTGCCTGCAGCCCCAAAACACCGGTCAGCAGCGATCCCGGCGAGACGACGAGCACCCCCAAGGCAGGAACCACGACCTCCATTTCCGAGAACGATACCACCACGGAGGGTACGCTCACAACGGATACGGACGCCACAGGCACGGCGGACAGCACCACATCGAAAAAGACCCGAACAACGACTAGGACGGAGGGAACCACGGTGACAGACAACGGCAATACCGTCGCCGAGGTTAGAATGGTCAATGGGATGCCCCGGCTGTATGTCGGCGGCAAACGGCGTGAGCCGATTTACTTTATGCCTCCGCATTTTGATTTCAATACCAATGAATCTCTCGATTCCCAGATGAAATACGCCTCCCAATATAATGTGGACCTGTTCATCTATCCCTACAGTTGGGAAAACCATGACATGCGCCGTTTCTTTAACAGCGCTCTGAAAAGCGTTGTCGAGTCCATGCTGGCCTATAATCCGGACGCGTATCTCATTCTCCGTCTGGATGTGACCGCGTCTCTGGAGAAAATGGGTCTGGATCGTTCGGAAGCCGCATGGCTCAACGGCGTGGAATCCGGTAATCCGTCCATGGCTTCGGACGCCTGGTACGCCAAGGCCAAGGAGATCTTCAAAAACGTCGTTGAGAACGTGATGAGCGATGAATATCTCTCCAAATACGTCATCGGCTTTGAAGTCCTCGGCGGCAACAGCGGCGAATGGTTTGAATACGATTACTGGGATGGCATGATGGATACCTCCGAAAGCAACCGGAAGGGCTTCTGCAAATATCTGGCCGGCAAATACAAGACCGATGCGGCTTTGCAGGCCGCTTGGGGGGATTCCCTGGTAAAGCTGAACACGGCGACCTTGCCGGATCACAACGATCTGCCGGGTATCAATCACGACGGCAATCAGGGAAACCGGCCCTTCCTCATGACCGCTAAGGCCGATCAGAAGTATGTGGATTACTTCGATTATTTGAACAACCAGCGGGCTGAGCGCCTCGGTGGTTTTGCCGATGTGATCAAAGAAGCCTCCAACGACACCAAACTTGCCATCGTTTATTACGGTTATCAATTTGAAACCCCCACCGCGAGCTCGGCTCACATGGCCACCTCGAAGTTGCTTACCTATGACAGCATCGACATGCTTTCCGGACCGGTGAGCTACAGCGATCGCAACGACGGCGGCATTGGCGCGTATATGGGCTTTATTGATTCGGTTACCGCGGCCGGCAAGATGTGGATGGACGAGGGTGACTATCGTTCGCCGGTTCACACCATTGAGCCTGGGGCTCCGTCAGCTCATCCTGCCACCACTGCCCTGATGAATCAGGTGATGCGCCGGGAAGTAGCCAAATGCATGGTTTTCAACACCGGTGTGTGGTGGTTGGATCTGCAGGGAGCCGGCTGGTTCAATTATGAGTCCTTCTGGAAAAAGAACGAGACCATGATGAACCTGATGAACAACTACTACAATGTGCAGAAGAAAAAGACGCCGGATGTCTGTGTAATTCTAGATGAATCCGCTATGTCACTCGTCTCGAATGCCCATGGGTACGCTGCCAATGGTCTGCAGGGCGCCCGCTCCACCCTATTCCGATCCGGCTATGACTTCGGCACCTATCTGGTGGAAGACGTGATCAACGGCAAGGTGGACGATGCCAAGGTGTATATTTTCCTCAATCCGTGGCGTTTGAGCAGTGCCGAGGTCACGGCCCTGGAGAAAAAGATACACCAGAAGGGCAAGGTTTCCCTGTTCATGTATGGCAACGGCCTGACCAGCGAGGCGGACTTCAAGAAGCTGGCCGGCATGTCCGTACATAGCGCGCAAGGCGGTTCCATGGCCATGAGCATGCAGGCAGGCGTAAGCGGCAGCGTGGCGCAGAATTCTCTGTCTGTGAGCCCGGCCTATTATGTGGACGGTAGCGGCGTGAAGACGCTGGGTACCTATACCAGCAACGGAGCTGCGGGAAAGGCGGGTATGGCTTCCTATACCCAGGACGGCTGGACCTCCGTTTTCTACGGCGGTACCCATCTGAACGGCGATATGCTTGCCTATCTGGCCGGGCTGGCCGGAGTGCATCGCTTCTCCACCTCCAACGATACACTGTATGCGGATGATCAGATGGTCGTATTACATGCGACCACAGAGGGGAAGAAAACGGTGCAGTTCCCCACTTCCTGCACGATTTATAATTTGGAGACCAACAGCTGGACCACGGGCAAATCCATCACGGTCAATGCCTATAAAGGCCAGACTATCATTCTCTTCTATGGAGAAGAGAAAACGCTCCATAAGATTGTCGGCTGAGTATCGTTTCGTATAGGGTATTAAGGGACGCAGAATTTTGAAGCACAGGTTTTCTCAAAATTCTGCGTCCCTTTTTTAGAAACAGAGAGGAATATAAAAATGCCAAATGCACGTATACAAGAGGCGGACGAGGTTTTGACCTTTGCCCGTACCGAACTGGGAAAATATTATCGGATGGTCACGGGCGACGATCTGGCTGATGACGCCGCCATTCTGACAGTGGATAACGCCCTGGATGCCAGGCTGGATGAATATGCTGTTGAAGCGGGGCAGGCCATTGCCATTCATGGTGCAACTCCGCGTGCGGTGCTGTTCGGCGTTTATGAGTACTGCCGCCGGGGGCTGGGCATCGGCTTCGTTCGTCCGGAATACGAGCGGATTCCTTCACGGGCGGCGGCGGATCTGCCCCCGCTGCAGTTTACAGCCAAGGCGGATTTTCCCGTGCGTGCTTATACCCCCGATCGCCCGGCGGATTTTGCCTATCCTATTGATTCTCTGGTTAAGCTGGGCTATAATGCCTATGCCATTTCCGCTACGAACTGGGAAAAGCAGAAGACTACCATGCAGCCCGCCATGAAAAAGCGGGGTATGATGCTGGCTATTTCAGGGCACGATCTAGGGTATTATATGCCCGCGGACAAATATTTTCCGCTGCACCCCGACTGGTATTCCCTCTATGACGGCCAGCGCACGCCCCACCAAATTTGCTATTCCAGCACAGGCTTTGCTGAGGAGCTGGCCCGCGTGCTGCAGGAATTTTGCCAGCGAGAGGACATCCATGAGCTGGTAATCATGTTCAACGACAATGCCTTTAAATGCGGCTGCGACGCTTGCCAAAAGGCCGGATTCATGGCCACTTATCTGGGCATGTTGGGCCGTGTGCAGGACACGCTGGATGCCAACGGCATGGATGTGCAGATTTATCACATCGCCTACAACGCCGCGCTGGCCTGGGATATGCTGGAAGTCATTCCACCCGAGGCGGACGGCCCCTGCATGATTGCCTGCTGGGGCCGAGACTATCGGCTGGCGCTCGATGAGGCGAACGACGAACGCTCCCGCCGATTCCAGGATACCTTTGCACGCTGGGGCAGGCATCTCCGGGAGAAAAACAAAGGGTACGCGGTGTTTGAATATTATGGCGATCAATGGATGATGGGCACCCTGCTGCCGCCCATGGGACGCGTTTTGTCCAGGGATATGGCCTATATGAAGCAGGTGGGGGTCAGCCGGGTGGATTTTCTTCACTTCGGCTTCCAGGGGTCGCTGGATACGGTGGATGAGGTGCTGGCCGACTGCGGCGACAGCATTGAAGGGCATGCCGAGCACAATACGGAATCGCAGGTACTGTGGTTCAACCTGTATATGGCGGGCCGGTATATGTGGGACGCCCATACCGATTTGACCGGAGCTCTTGACGAATATGCCCAGCTATGCTTTGGGGAAGCGGCAGGAGCCGCCGCGGCCTTTTTACTTGAAGCGGAAAAGGCGCTGGCCCCCTTGTCCCGCTTTGCATCGGACATGTTCAAGCTGCGAGTAACCGAGCCGTGGCACCGGGACGATTTTTCCGCCAAGGGTACGGGCCGCACCCATATCCGTGCCTGGTCGCCCGAGGAGGATCCGCGCATTGCCGCAGACGCGGCCCAGGCCTGCGGGCGTGCAGCTTCTCTGCTTGCTCCCGTAACCGATGCGCTGGCCGCAGCGTCGGTCTCTGACACGCAGCAAAGGGAAAACCTGGCGGATCTGCTGGCCTGCGCCCGGTACCTGCGGGATAAAACAACGTCCCTGCAGGAGCAGTACCAGGCAGAGCTGTCTCTGTCCGCAGGGGATAAGGCCGGAGCGGCGGCGCATCTGCGCCGGGCGCTCGAGTTGGAAGAAAGCTTTGACGGCATCGGTATCGCACCGTGCCGCCGCTGGTTGGCGGAAGCCGAAAAGGCGTAAAGAGAGGGAAAGAGAATGGGCCTGGAACCTGTACAGGGCATGTGGCCGGTGACGGCCACCATCGCCGAGGAGGAGGGCGGTCCGCTGCTGCGTATTAATGGCCACCCGGAAATCCCGCTTTGGCTATATGGCAATACCATGATCGAGTATCCGGACTACAGCCGTTTTGTGCAGACGGTGGATAAAGCCAGAGACGCGGGCGTCCATGTGATTATGTGGGTCAACGTGCTGGACGAGCCGGAGCACAATCAGAAAGTGAACGAAGAGCTGTTCGCCCGTTACCCCTCCTGCTATGTGGTTTTCCGCATCGGGGTGGAATCCCCCGGACGGGAGGGCGAGTGGGCCGTCAATGAAAACGGAAAAAACGGGCAATACAATTCCTATGCCTCCTCCTACTGGCGGCAGGATTTGGAGGAGCGATTCACCCGTTATATTGCCTGGCTGCGGGAGCAGCCGTATGCCGACCGCGTCATCGGATTCCAGCCCATGCACGACTATTCGGGCGAATGGTTTTTCATGACGCTGGAGGCCACGGAGGAAACGGGGCTTGCCGACGACTATTCCGAGCCAGCCCGCGGGTACTTCGGCGCCTGGCTGTGCAAACGATACGGCGCGGTGGAAGCGCTGCGGGAGGCGTGGCAGGATGACAGCGTGACCTTTGATACGGTGCAGATTCCCTCCCTGGCCGAGCGGGACGCCTCACAGGACGGATATTTTAAGGATCCGCTGGCCGAGCGGGCCAGCATCGACTACGCACTGTTTTACCGCACCTTTATACCGGATGCCATCGCCTATACGGCGGGGCTTATTAAGCGGCTGACCGGTAATCACTGCCTGGTGGGCATCATGTACGGCTATAACCTGAAGATGAATTCCAGCTTTCCTCGTCCGGCAGCCACCGGCTGCTTCGGGCTGGGCGAAGCACTGCGCATTGAGGCAGTGGATTTCATCAGCTGTCCGGTCAACTATGGCGATCGCCGCATGGGCATGAGCGCCGAGCCCATGGGCACCTTTGACTCCCTGGCCCTGTACGGCAAGCTCATCATCATGGAAAACGACACCCGCACCCATGCGGTGGTGGCCCCGGATTATACCCATCCGGAGGATTATAATCCCGACGCCTACGGCACCGCCTCCTTTGCGCAGACGCTGGCGGAGACGCGGCGGGATACGGTGACCGATACCGTGATAAGCGGCGGAATGTACTGGATGGATTTGGTATCCAGAGGCTGGTGGAACGACAGGCGGGTCTGGGAGGAGAATCAGCGATTGATCCGGCTGCATGGGGCGAAGTATCTGCTGGCCTCCGACCGGGCGTTTTCTCCGCAGATGGCTTTCGTGCTGGATGAAAAGGCCATGGCCTACATCACCCTGAACCCGCAGGACGCCTTTGATCTGGAAAACGGCTATATCTGGCATCTGATAAACTACCAAACGTGGGAGCTGGCCCGCAGCGGGCTGACCTATGGGTATTACACCATGGCCGAGCTGCCGCGGCTGCCCGATTCGGTGCGCTTGATTTTGCTGCCGCAGACCTATCTATACAGTGGTGAGGCGCTGGAACAGCTGAAGGCGATGAAACGGGACGAACGGACGATCGTGTTTATGCGGGCTCCTGGTTATGTGTCGGATGAGGGCAACGGGACGGCCAATATGGAGCGAATGACCGGTATGCGCTTCCGACGGATGGGCCGGGCTCCCGCCATGACTCTAGTGACTGAACCGGAGAAAAACGGCGGGATAACCAGGGTGGGGTATTCCGGCGGCGAACTGGCCACCGCTTTTGCCGTGGAGGATCCGGAGGCAGAGATGCTCGGCGTATACGAGGGAACCGGCGACGTTTCCTTCGCCCGCAAGGAAATGGATGGCTGGACCAGTGTGTTTATCGGAACGCCCTGTCTGCCCGCGGCGCTGCTGCGCTGCCTGGGGAGGCGGTGCGGCTGTCACGCGTATCTCGATTCGGAGCGGGACAATCTGCGCACCGACGGAACGCTGTTTATGTTCCACGCTGCGCGGGAAAGCGAGGGGACGCGCACCATCCGGTTGCCCGGCGCCCGCCGCGTATTAGATATGGAAAAGGATGCGGTGCTGGAGCCCCGCTGTGACTCATTTTCTTTCTCCTGCGGAGAGATGGAAACCCGCCTGTTCGTCGCGCTGAACCCGGAGGTGAAGGAACTGCCGGCGAGCGCCGCGGTCGGGCTGGAGCACCGGATGGATTCGCAGGGGCGCTGTCGGGCCTACCGGGGGGATGAGACCGTGCTGACCTTCCATGGCCGGGCCGTATCGCTGCGCGCCCGGCGCGGGCCGGTTTGCGGCCGGATCGGCGTCCGATTGGACGGCGTGGACATGCCGTATATCGACACCTACGCGCCGGAAGAGGGCGAGGGGGAATTCCTTATCGCCTATGGCATGAAGGCGGGAGTACACCGCCTGACGCTGTGCGTGCTGGAGCACAAGCATGTGGATGCGGCCGGTTACGGCGCGGAGTGGTATGGCTTTGTCATCGGGGAATGAAACAAGGAATTTAATTGAATAAGCGAGAGGAAACCTAGATGTTTACGATTTCGTCCATGACAACGGAATACCTGGAGTCACCGCTGGGACTGGAAACGCAGACGGTGCGCTTTGGCTGGAAGGTAGAGAGCCGCCAGCGGGACTGGCTGCAGCAAAGCTGCCGGATCCGGGTGGCTTCCGTAAAAAAAGGGCTGGACACGCCGGACATGTGGGACAGCGGCGTGATGGAAACCGAAACGGCAAACGAACTGGTGTATGCGGGCGCGCCGCTGCAGCCCTGCACGCCATACTATTGGCGGGTGGACGTGGTGTCCGCCGCAGGGGAGCGGGCCAGCCGGGACGGCACCTTTGAAATGGGACTGCTGGATGAAAATTTTACAGCCCAGTGGATCGGGCGGAAAAATCCCCGTTCCGGCTGGGGGTTGTATTTCCGCAAGGCGTTCGCCGTGAACAAGAAGATTATCCGGGCCCGCGCGTACTTCAGCGGCCTGGGTATAGGAGAATTGTATCTGAACGGAGAACGGGTCGGCGACGCGTTGCTGGAGCCGGCGCAGACCGACTATGAAAAGAGGGTGCTGTACGCTGCCTATGACGTAACGGAACAGCTGCGCGGCGGAGAAAATGCTGTGGGCGTCATGCTGGGCGACGGATGGTATCACCAGAATCGGGTGTGGGCGGACGGCAGCTTTTCCTATGGAGATTGCCGCATGCTGCTGGAAATCCATATCTGGTACGCGGACGGCACCGTGGACAAGGTGCTGTCGGACGAGAGCTTTCTGTGCGCATACAGCCCGGTGACCCTGAACAACATCTACGGGGGCGAAACCTATGACGCCAGGCTGGAGCAGGACGGTTGGAATCTGCCCGGCTTTCAGGCCGATGAGGAGTGGCAGCCCGCCGTGGTTTTGCCTGCGCCCGGAGGCCGGTTGACCTGCCAGCTGATGCCGCCTGTGCGTAAGACGCGGCGGGTGCTGCCCGTGGGGGTGCGCAATCACCATAAGGACGCGGAGGACCAGGTCTTTGTTTTTGATATGGGAGAGAACTTCGCAGGATTTGTGCGGCTGCACATGCCGTATTCTCCGGCGGGAACCGAGTACGTGCTGCGCTTCGCAGAGGATGTGGACGAACTGGGCGGGCTGCTGTACACGTCGACGGGCATCGTCCATACCCTGGTCATGCAACAGGATCGCTATATCTCCCGCGGCCGGCCGGAAGGAGAATGCTGGGAGCCCCGCTTTACCTATCACGGCTTCCGGTATGTGGAGGTGACCGGTCTGTATGCCCGGCAGGTACCCGACGGCTTCCTGGAGGGCTTCGCGGTGAACACCGATTTGGCGGACGCCGGGGCATTTTCCTGCTCAGACGAGCGCTTGAACAAGCTGGAGCGGCTGACCCGGCGAACCATTTTGTCCAATTATCACGGCATTCCGGAGGATTGCCCGGTGCGGGAACGATGCGGCTGGCTGGGTGACGCCCAGTTGGTCAGCGAGGCGGCCATGTGCCATTTCGATATGGCGGCCAGCTATGAAAAGTACCTGGAGGATATCCGTACCTCCAAAGAGATATTCGGCACCTGGAAGATGATCGCGCCCGGCAAACGGGTATGCCACCGCGCCACCCCTTTGTGGTCGTCGGCCCAGATTATATTGCCTTGGAACCTGTACCTGTATTATGGCGACGTGCGGGTGTTGCAACGGTATTACGACGATATGAAGGAATTGATCCGGCACTATGTGGAGGATGAGTGTGTCAATTATATCCTGCACTTCGGGCTGGGTGACTGGTGCCCGCCCGGTGGCAACTATCATAATCCTCACCGCGTTCCTATCGAGGTGAGCTCGACTGCTGAGCTGTACCGCTGTACCACGCTGATGATCAAGGTGGCGGAGCGGCTGGGCAAGGAGGAGGATGCGGCCTCCTTCCGCGAGACAGCGGCCTGCATCCGCGAAGCGTTCAGCATGCATTATTATGATGAAGGACGGCATTCTTACGGTACCCAGGGAGCGGATGGCGCCGCCTTGGCTTTTGGCCTCTGCCCGCCGGAAGATACGGCTTTGGTGGCCCAGGATGCCCTGCGTCTGCTGTACGAGGAATGCGGGGGCGGCATGGCCACCGGCATCTGGGGAAATAAGTATCTGATACCCGCCATGACCGAACAAGGGTACGGCGACGATATGCTCGCCATGCTGTTCAATGAAGGGAAAACCAGCTTTGCCACCATGTTTCGTGACGGTGCGGCCAGTATTTGGGAATGCTTTGAAACGCCGCCCAAGACAGGCGGCGTGACCTCGCTCAACCACCCGATGCAAGCGGCGTTCACCAGCTGGCTGTACACCCATCTTCTGGGGATCGCCCCACAGGAGGAGGCGCCCGGTTTCCGGCGGTTCACGGTGCGGCCTTATGTGCTGGGCGGCATGAAACGGGCGCAGGGGCACCGTGACACGCCCTATGGCCGTATTGAAGCGGCTTGGACGGCGGAGGACGGCGTGTTCCGTCTGCGGCTGACCGTGCCAGCCAATACGCGGGCCGATTGTCTCCTGCCTATCCGCAGTGGCCTGACTGTCATGGCGGACAAGGAACGCGTGATGGTGGAATGTGCGCAGACGGAAGGCCGCGCCGTGTTCACTCTGGGTGCCGGCCGGTATGTGATAGAAGGGAAAATGTAAAAGAATGTGGCGGCTGTATATGCGGGAATAGTGATTACCGCGGCTTTTTATCACATCTATACTTTGATATCGAAAAATAATTCAAAATAAATGAGGTACTGCCATGACTTCCAGAGAAAGACTGTTGAATACCATTTACCGCCGGCCGACCGATCGGGTGCCGATCTCGCTGTATGAGCTGTGCCAGTTTGAGGGCAGCAGCTACGCCTGGTTTGCAAACCAGGAGCCGTCTTACGCCAACCTGATGAAGGTGATGAGTGAAAAGACAGATTGTATTATGCAGACGGAAGCATCGATCCGATATCCGGAGATCGAGAAGATTACCGAGACCGAGACCTGGCGGGAAGGGGAAAGCTCTTTCTGCCGCACGACACTCCATACGCCGAAGGGCAATCTCACCTCCCTCTGCCGCACGGACGACAATATTTTCACAACCTGGACGCTGGAGCATTTTCTTAAAGAACCGGAGGATATTGAAAAGTATCAGTCACTGGATTTTACCTGTATGGTGGACAACACCCATATGCTGGACGATCAGCAACGCGTCGGCGAAGGGGGGATTATTTGCCCGTCTGTGCGGGATCCGCTCTGCCGGGGCGCAGAGCTCTTTGCCATGGAGGATTTTCTCGTCTTTGCTCTTACTGAGCCGGAGGAATCCAAGAAATTCCTGGATTTTCTCTGGGAGCTGACCCGCTTCGAGCTGCAGGGAATGCTGAAGGGGAATGTCCAGGATGTCATGTTTCGTATCGTTGGCCCGGAATATGCCACTCCGCCCTATATGTCCACCGCTTACTATTATGATCTGGTGACCTGCTATATCGAAAAGATGGTGCCGATGATCCACGAGGCGGGCGCCATATCGCGGGTGCATTCCCACGGCAAAGTGCGCCATGCCCTGTCGGAGTTTGCCAAGACAGATCTGATGTGCGTGGATCCGGTGGAGCCGATCCCGGACGGTGATATTTCCCTGGCAGAGGTCAAGAAGCTGTATGGTGATCGGATGACCATCCTCGGGAATATTGAACTTAAGGAGCTGGAAAACTCCTCCAGTGAACGCATTGAGTTTCTGGTCAAGGAAGCGATGGACAGCGCAAAGCAGGGAGGAGGCTTCATTCTCATGCCGACCGCCACGCCCATCAACATTCCGCTGAATCCGAAAACCGAGCAGAACATTATCACCATGATTGAAGCGGGCCTATATTACGGACGGTATTGATATGTAACACCTTTAGGCGATTAGTCGTCCGTAAAAGGAAGGTTGGGAGGAAAACGTACGAACGGTATCTTTTGGTGTGCGAGTACGGTGAAAATGGATCCGACGCGGAAATCATCGTTTACAAAAAACGGAGATAAACCGGGTGCCGCCTATATAAGACGCAGGCTTTTTCCTGCGGAATCGAACGAATCGGAGCCGAAGACGAAATCATGGAAAAACGATTGACAACGGGGCCTATAGGGCGCTCTCTGCTGGCTTTCAGCCTGCCGATGATTCTGGGAAATCTGCTGCAGCAGCTATACAACGTGGCGGACACGCTGATTGTGGGAAAAACCATAGGCCCGACGGCCCTTTCGGCGGTGGGGTCCTCCTATGCGCTGATGGTGCTGCTGACCTCTATGATTCTGGGGCTGTGCATGGGCAGCGGCGTGGTGTTTTCCCATCTGTTCGGCGCGGGAAGGCTGGAGGAACTCAAAACCAGCATATGGAATGCGCTGGTGTTCGTTTTCCTGGTTTCGGCGGCGATCAACGGGATTTCTTATCTGCTGCTCGAGCCGTGCATCGTCTGGCTGAAGGTGCCCGCGCAGGCGGTGGCGTTTACCCGTACGTATCTGCGGATCATTTTGGCCGGCATGACGTTTGTCTCCATATACAACTTCTTGGCGTCTGTTCTCAGGAGCATCGGCAACACCGTGGTTCCCCTGCTTTTTCTCGCGGCGGCGGCGGTGACCAATATCGTGCTCGATCTGGTTTTTATCCTGGCGCTGGATTTGGGCGTGGCGGGGGCAGCGCTGGCGACGGTGATCGTGCAGGCCCTTTCGGCGATCGGCGTATTACTATATGTTTTTGTCAAGGCCAAAGACCTGTGTCCCCGACGGCGGCACAGGCATTATGACCGCGAGCTGCTGCGAAAGATCATCAGCAATTCGGTATTGACCTCCATCCAGCAATCGATTATGAATTTCGGCATACTGATGGTGCAGGGGCTGGTCAACAGCTTCGGCTTTGCCGCAAGCGCCGCGTTTGCGGCTGTGGTGAAAATCGACGCATTCGCGTATATGCCGGCCCAGGATTACGGCAATGCGTTCTCCACGTTTATCGCGCAGAACCATGGGGCGAAGCAGGCGGAACGCATCCACAAGGGCACGATTACCGCCATGAAGATGTCCAGCGTTTTCTGCGTGCTGGCGTCTGGCTGCGTCTATGTGTTCGCCCGGCCGTTGATGCGGCTGTTCGTGAAGGCGGGCGAGACGGAAATCATCGCCATCGGCGTGCAGTATCTGCATATCGAGGGCGTATTCTATGTGGGCATCGGTTTGCTTTTCCTATTGTACGGACTGTTCCGCGGATATGGGCGGGCCGGCGTCTCCATCGTGCTGACCGTGGTGTCGCTTGGAAGCCGTGTGGCGCTGGCGTATGCGCTGTCGGCAATTCCGGCCGTCGGTATGGTTGGCATCTGGTGGTCGGTGCCCATCGGGTGGGCGCTGGCGGATATCGTCGGCATCGGGATTTACCTGAGAGAAAGAAAGCAGGCGGCTTAGCCGCCCGTGGGGATAAAAAAGACCGCCGGTATATGCAAGAGGGACAACCTGTGTGAAGAAAAAACGGCGGACATCGTCGCCTGCGCTATGGCCTCCAGAAAGTCGTGCAGGCGGCTTTGTCTTCCAGGTTATATCGAATCATGGCCTCGAGCAGCGCGTAATCCACCGGCCGGTCCCATTCCATGCGCAGCAGCTGCTGGCTGTGCGAATAGCCGGCCCGGCGGATATCCTCTGAAAAACGCTCGAGCCCCGCTCTTTCCGGGGCGATCGCCAAGTGGTTTTTGGCCGTGCTGAAACCGATGATAAAGGTGCCATGATGGGTAAACATCGGCTGGCTCCAGGCAATTCTCGGCGTCAGCTCGGGAAAAGTCTCGACCACCCAAGCCAGCACCTCCTGTATGCGCGCCCGGTGGCGGGGATCCCCGATCCGCTCCAAATACTCGTCAAACAGCTCCATAAGTGCCGCCTCCTGACAGGTTGTGGCCGTTGCCGGCCCCATTAGTATCGCCGGAAAAATGCGGAATCCTCAGGCCAGTCGACGTTTTTTGCCCCATGTGCTATACTGGAGGCGGAAATGAACGGGAAGGGGATGCAGACGATGCGTACATCGGAGGAAATGTTCCGCTTGATACTGGATGTGGCACGGGAGGACGACCGGATTCGGGCGGTGGTGCTGTCGGGATCGCGCGCCGATCCGGAGGTGCCGCGGGATCGATATCAGGATTACGATATTCTGTTTTTGGTACGGGAGGTCGCCCCGTTTTACAACAACACGGCTTGGATAGAAACGACCTTCGGCCGGCCCGCCGTCATGCAGATGCCGGAGGTTATGACCCATCCGCTGCTGCCGCCGGACGGGGATGGGCATTTCACCTATCTGATGCTGTTTGAGGATGGCAACCGCATCGATTTAAGCATCGATAACCGCCCCTATATCGACGACGGGGAACCGGCCGTCGTTCTGCTGGACAAGGACGGCCTTCTGCCGAAGCTGCGGCCCCGGAAAGAGTATTGGCATATCCAGCCGCCGGACAGGTCGGTATACCGGGACTGCTGCAATGAGTTCTGGTGGTGCCTGAACAATGTGGCGAAGGGCATTGCCCGGGATGAACTGCCCTATGCGATGGAAATGTTCCAGAAATACGTCCGGGACATGCTCAATGAGATGGTGCGGTGGGCGATTGGTGTGCGCACGGGATTTACGGTTTCCGCGGGGAAATGCGGCAAATATTTCAAGCGCTATCTGCCGGAGAGCCAATACCGCCTATATGCGCAGACTTATGCAAGCGGCGATTACACCAGCCTGTGGGCGGCGGTGTTCACCGCCTGCGAGCTGTTCCGGCTGACCGCGGGGGAAGTGGGCGCGTATTTTGCGTTTGCCTACGACGAGCGGGAGGACCAGAACATGACGGCCTATCTGCTCGCCGTCAAAACACAGTGGGAACAAGCCGGCCCCCCTTGAAAGGGAGCGCGAATAAGAAGACCGCATCCGTTAAGCGACGGATGCGGTCTTTTTGTCGTTATAGGGCGGCCATGGCGGCGTTCAGGGCCGTCCGGGGATCCCCCGACGGCTCGGTGGGGTAGGGGTCGCCCAGGGTGGTGAAAAAGTATTCGGCGTCGTACCGGCTGTAATCCGCCACCGGCCGGCCGGTCAGCAGGGAGATGCGCAGCAGGCGGATGTACGATTCCCAGCGAGGCCGGTAGAAATCCCCGAGCAGGCCGCTCCATTCCCGGGCGGCGTAGTCCCGCAGGCCGATGGCCCCCTGCCGGTCGCCCCAAAGGGTCAGCAGGGTACGGGCCTGCCACTCGAAATAGGCTTTCTCCTCCGGGGTGCGGCCGCAGGCCTTCGCCCTCTCCAGCCACGGGCCCAGCAGCATGTGCCGGTCGGTGGACACCAGCGCCTCCTGCACCGGGTAGAGGGCCAGAAATGCGTCGGCGCAGGCGTCGAAGGCGGCAACGTCCTGATCCTGGAAGGCCTTCTGCAGCCCTTCCACATAGCCCCAGGCCTTGTTAGCCAGGGCCTGGCGGACGAAGTCGATGACGTCCAGCCGATAGGGCTCGCCCTCGGCCAAGGCCTCCCAGCCCTCCAGCAGCAGGCGGCAGGCGTCCTCCAGCCGCCGGGTATCGTAGTTGAAGGTGGGCAGGCTGTAGGAGGACACCATGTCCACCGTCAGGGAGGGGCGGGTGCAGAAGGCGGATTCCCGGGGAGAAACGGAGGTGTCGGCCAGATACACCTCGTTTTTCAGAATGCGCCATCCTTCCAGCACGGAGGGCGGGCAGGCGCCGTATCGCTGGGTCAGGCAGGCCTCCAGCCAGGCATCCTCCTCAAAGGGGGCTTGCCGCAGGGCCAGATCGGCCACGGCATCGAAGAGGATTTCGTCGGTTTCCACCCCTTCCGGCAGTAGGGCGACACCCACCATGGAGCAGGCGGGATCGGCGGCGTAGCGGTGCGGCTCCCCCAGCAGCTTGCGGAGATTGCCGCGGGTGACCCGCTGGCCGCCGAAGTTGTTGACGCAGCCGTACAGCCAGGGATAGCCGGCGAAATCGTCGCCGCCGTCGGCGCAGTCCTCGGCCCGCAGATTGCCGATGAGGACGTTTTCCGGGGAGAGGGCGCGCAGCAGCTCCCGGCTGGGATTGCTCTGCCAGCCTTGGAGGAACCAGACCGGGCTGTCGGACACCCGGCCCATCTGCCGGTAGCAGCCCCGGGCGTAGGCCGCCATATCCACGCCGGCGGCGTTGCCCCCTTCATGGAAGGGATCGGCGGCGAAATAGTGGACGTCCCCGCCGAACAGCTCCCGCTGGATATCGTAAAAATCGGCGGCGATGCCGTCGAAAGCCGGATCTGCGGGCAGGAGGATGGAGGGGCGGGGAAAATCGCACCACAGCCCCTGAGCCAGAGGATGGGATCCGGGATGACGCTCCCCGAAGTCGGGCGGCACCATGCCCGCGTAGCCGGGCAGGACGAGGCCGGCGCCGAAGGAGAGGAGATAGGCGTTGATTTTCCGGGACAGGGCACAGCGGTTTTCGTACCAGGCGGCGGGGGCCGGGCCGCCCCAGGAGGTGAGGTTCATCATGCACTGCCAGGGGAAAAAGGCCGGGCCGGCCACGTATTCCCGGGCCTCCCGCTCGGTATAGCCGTGGCGCTGCAGCAGGGCGAGCCAGACCGCCTCATGCCCCACCGGATTGAGCACTAGGTTGTAGCCGGAAAGCATCATCCAATCAAGAAACGGCTCCCACTGTTCCCAATCCCAGAAGGCGAAGGTGTAGCCATAGGTGCAGAAGTTGAGAAAATACCGGTACAAAAAGGCGCTGGTTTCCTCCTGCGCGCCGCCCACCGGCGGCGGGGAGGGGGGAAGATTCAGCCGCCGGGTCAGGGGGCCGACATAGCTGCCGCAGCGGTTCTTCAGATACCAGTAAAAGGCGCTGGCGGCCGCCGTGCCGGAGGTCGCCTCCAACAGAATGCCGTCCTCCCGATCGGTCAGACGATACCGATCCTCGCCGGGATGCGCCTCGGGCAGCGGGCGGACGGTGAACCGGGCGGCGTACGCCTCGCCGGCGATCCGCCGGATGAGGCCGCGCACCGCCTGTTCCTCCAGGTGAGCGGGGATATTCTTGGCCTTGACGCGGGCGGCGGCCTCTCTGGCCGCGTGGGGAGAGTCCATAAAACCTGCCTCCTTGCTATTGATTTCCTAATAATGGCTTCCAAGCTGGTTGTATCACATTCAAACGGCGGATGCAATGGCATTTTTTTACGGTATGTTGGCTTTTTACGATGGGAGGGACGATAACCGCCCGTTTCAAGCAAACAACACAAAAAATCAAAATGGATATAAAAAGGTTGATATTTCTTTCTTAAAACCCAATGGTATACTGTAAATAGTGAACAAAAAGCTTGGAGGCGACGGCCATGAAAAGGCGGAGAACCGTGCTGACCCTGGCGTGTGCGGCGGCCTTGCTGCTGCAGGTATTCCTGCCTGGCGGGGCGCCGCTGCTGCGCGTTCAGGGAGAAGGCGTGGCCGGCGGACAGGAGGGGGGCGCTTCCCTGTCCGAGAAGGGCGATACATATGCCGCGTATCTGGCGCGGTACGCCGACGCGGCCCGGCCCCGGCTGCCGGAGGATATCCGCCGGGCGGCGGGGGATTTTCAGGCCATCGAGCCGGAGGGCGGCTACGAGGTGCTGTCCGGCTATGCTGGACGGGATCAGGCGCTGCTGGTGCAGAGCGGGCTGCAATATGTGGATTATGCGCTGGAGGTGCCCCAGGCGGGGCTGTATAACCTGCTGGTGGAGCACCACCCCATGGACACCGACAGCAAGCGGTATGAACTGGGGGTGCAGATAAACGGCGAAACCCCGTTCTCCCAGGCGTCGAGCCTGACCATCTCCAACACCTACGAGCCGGCGGGTCAGGCGGTCATCACCGACAGCAGCGGCGATCAGTTCGCCGCCAACCGGGCGATAAGGCAGGACTGGACGGACAGCCGGCTGACCAATCCCGACGGGGACTACGACGATCCGCTGCTGTTTTATCTTCGGCAGGGAACCAACGTCGTGAGGCTGATCTTCTCCGCGTCCGACGCTCTGGTACTGGGCGGTGTCCGGGTTTGTGAGGAGGAGGCCCCTCCGTCCTATGCGGCCTACCGGGCGCAGCAGCCCGGCAGGGACACGGGTAAGGCATTGATCCAGACGGAGGCGGAGGCCGCCACGCTGCAGTCCGACTCCACCCTGCGGCCCGAGTCCGATCGGACGGATCGCGCTACCTCTCCTTATAGTGCGAAGAATATGCTCATCAACATCATCGGCACCACCTGGAGCGCCCACGGGCAATGGCTGGAGTGGACGATAAAGGTCGAGGAAAGCGGGTATTACCGCCTGTCCTTCCGCTACCAGCAGGAGGCGCTCAAGGGGCTGCCGGTGGGGCGGCGGCTGTCCATTGACGGCGCGGTGCCCTTTGCCGAGGCCGCCTGCCTGCGCTTCCCCTACACCAGCCGGTGGGATTTGCTCACTGCGGCGGACGGGGAGGGGGAGCCCTATCTGTTCTACCTGCCGGCGGGCACCCATACCCTGCGTCTGGAAGCGGTGCTGGGAGAGCTGGCTCCCATTATCCGGCAGCTGAACGACGTGATCTACAGCCTAAACCAGTGGTACCGGAAAATCATCATGATCACCTCCACCTCGGCGGACAAATACCGGGACTATAACCTGGATAGGGAAATCCCCGGCCTGCTGGAGGGGCTGACCGACTGCGCGAACCGGCTGCGGGACGGCTACAACGCCATCTGCGCCGTCGCGGGGGGCGAGGCGGCGGAATGCGCCATCCTGATGACCACCGTGCGACAGCTGGAGAGCTTCGTCAGCGAGCCGCGGACCATCCCGTACCGCATCACCTCCTTTCAAAGCAACATTGGCAGCGTCTCCGCATGGGTGCTGGATATCCGCAACCAGCCGCTGATGCTGGACTATTTCCTGCTGTGGCAGGAGGGGGCGGCGCTCCCCAAAACGACGTCCAATCTATGGGACAGCATCGCGCACAGCGCGTCCCTGTTCTTTTATTCCTTTGTCCAGGATTACAACGGGTTTTCGGCCAAGGAGGCGGACAAAAGCATTTCTCTCTGGCTGGGCACCGGGCGGGATCAGGCCGAGGTGCTCTGGAAAATGACCACCGACCTGTTCACCCCCAAGAGCGGCATCCATGTAAACATCAAGCTGGTCAGCGCCACCATGGTGGAGGCGTTCCTGTCGGGGAACACGCCGGATGTGGCCATCAACACCACCCGGGACACCCCGGTGAATCTGGCGGTGCGAAGCGCGCTGCTGGATTTGGCGGCCTTCCCGGACTTCGAGGATGTGACCGGCTGGTTCCAGCCGGGGGCCCTGACGCCGTATTCCTTCCAGAACTCGGTCTACGGCCTGCCGGACACCCAGACCTTCAACATGCTGTTTTACCGCAAGGACATATTCGAGGAGCTGGGGCTGACGGTGCCCCAGACCTGGGACGATTTCATCGAGACGGCCAGCCAGCTGCATCTATATAAGCTGGAGGCCGGCATCCCGGTGACCAGCGTCGCCTCGGCGGCGTCGGCAGCGGGCGACGCCAGCATGTATTATACCCTGCTGATGCAGAACGGGGGGACGGTGTTCTCCGACGACCTGTCTCGCACCTTGCTGGATTCCGACCCGTCCCAGAAGGCGTTTTCGCTGTGGACGGATTTGTATACCAAGGTGGGACTGCCGGTCAGCTACGATTTCTTCAACCGCTTCCGCAGCGGCGAGGTACCCATGGCCGTGGTGGCCTATAACAACTATAACCAGCTGGCCTCCGCTGCCCCCGAGCTGCGCGGCCTGTGGGAGATGGCGCCCATTCCCGGCACCCGGCAGTCCGACGGCACCATCAGCCGTGTCCAGTCCGCGTCGGGTACGGCGGCGGTCATCCTCAGTTCGACCTCCAAACCGGAAGAGGCCTGGTCGTTCATCAAATGGTGGGCGGGCGCGCAGGCGCAGGGCCGCTACGCGGGTGATTTGGAATCGAAAATCGGGGTCATCGCCCGGGTGCCGGTCGCCAACAAAGACGCCTTCGGGGCCCTGGACTGGGATCCGAAGACCGCCGGCCTGCTGGCGGAGCAATGGGCTCAGGTGCGGGAGATCCCCCAGGTGCCGGGCAACTATTACCTGGACAGGGATCTCATTAACGCCTTCCGCGACGTGGTGTACAACGGGCGGAATTCCCTGGAGGCCATTCAGGAGTACGGCAGGCGAATCAACGGGGAAATCGCCCGGAAGAGGGAGGAATTCGGCCTTGCGTAACGATAAACCGGCCAAGGTGCCCCTTCTCAAGGACTTGAAGGCCAACCGGGATTTGTATCTGATGATGCTGCCCTTTTTCCTGCTCTTTTTCTTGATGATCCTGCTGCCGGTGCTGGTGGCGACGGTGCTCAGCTTCAGCTACTACAATATGTTCGAGACACCCTCCTTCATCGGGCTGAAGAATTACATCAACCTCTTTATCCACGATGAGATTTTCGGCATCGCCATGCGCAACACCCTGCTGCTGTCCCTTCTGACCGGCCCGGTCAGCTACCTGCTCTGCTTCGGGCTGGCGTGGCTGATTAACGAGTTCGGCAACGGGCTGCGGGTGCTGCTGACCTTCTTCTTTTATGCGCCAGCCCTGGCGGGCTCGTCGGTGTTCTTCATCTGGCAGTTTTTGTTCAGCGGGGACGCCCACGGGTTCATCAACGGGGCGCTGATGAATATCGGGCTTATCAAGGAACCGATTCAGTGGCTGACCGACCCGGCCTACAATTTCGGGGTGCTGGTGCTGGTGCAGCTGTGGATGTGCCTGGGCACCGGGTTCCTGGCCTTTATCGCCGGCTTCAAGGGCATCGACACCTCCTTGTATGAGGCGGGCAGCATCGACGGGGTGCGCAACCGGCTGCAGGAGCTGTTTTACATCACCCTGCCCATGATGAAGCCCCAGCTGCTGTTCGGCGCGGTGATGCAGATTTCGGCGTCGTTTTCCGTCAGCACTCTGTCCACCCAGCTCTTCGGCGCCAACAGCACCAACTATTCGGCCCACACCATCGTGCTGCACATGATGGATTACGGCACCGTCCGGTACGAGATGGGCTATGCCTGCGCGGTGGCGGTGGTGCTGTTCATGATGATGCTGATTTTCAAAACCCTGGTGGGCTTCGTTCTGCGGTATGTCAGCAGCGATTAAGTGAGGAGGCACGCGTATGCGCAAGCTGTTTCGGTTCAAACGACTGCGCCGCGGCGGACGAAGCCGCGTGGGGAACGCGGCGCTGTTCGTGGTGATGATCGCCCTGAGCGTGCTGATGATCGCGCCGCTGGTTTACTCGGTGATCAATTCCTTCAAGCCGCTGGATGAGCTTTTCGCCTATCCGCCCCGCTTCTTCGTGGTGCGGCCGACGATGGAGAACTACTCCATGCTGTTCAAGCTGGTGGCCAATATGCGGGTGCCGTTTTCCCGGTATCTGTTCAACAGCGCCTTCATTACGGCGCTGACCACGGTGGCCAGCGTCGTCATCGCCTCCATGGCGGCGTATCCGCTGGCCAAGTATAAGCTGCGGCTGGGCTGGCTGTTCGACCTGGTGGTGCTGACCCTGCTGTTCAACGGCACGGTGCTGGCGCTGCCCCAATACGTCATCATGGCCCGCCTGCATCTCATCAATACCATGCTGGTGTATATCATTCCCAACCTGGCGGCGCCGCTCGGGCTGTTCCTGATGAAGCAGTTCATGGAGCGCATTCCCATGCCGCTTATCGAGTCTGCCCGCATCGACGGCGCGACCCAGTTCCAGATTTTTTTCCGGATTGTTATGCCCCAGGTCAAGCCGGCCTGGATGACCCTGACCCTGTTCACGTTCCAGAGCGTTTGGGCCCAGCAGCCGCTGAACATGGTGTTTGACGAGAATCTCAAGCTGCTCAACATGGCCTTCACCAACGTGATTGCGGCGGGCATCTCCCGGATGGGCCCCTCCATGGCCTCGGCGGTGGTGCTGATGCTGCCGCTTATCGTGGTGTTCCTCGTCACCCAGAGCAACGTCATTGAGACCATGAGCGCGTCGGGGATCAAGGAATGACGGGGCCTATCCACTCCATTTCAGCAAAAGAACGGGGGTTTATGATGAGGAACACTGCCTCAGCCCATCGCTTTTGGGGACGAATGTGCCTGTGCTTGCTGGCGTTCTGCTGCCTGCTGGCGGCCGGCGCCCCCGCGGCCGGGGCGTTATCCTATCAATACGATCGCAAGGACAAGGCCGTGCCGGCGCCGGACGGGTACGCCTGCGTGCGGCAGGCACGCAGTGATCAGGCGGAAAAGGGCGCCAACTGGGATCCCACCGATTTGTTCATCGACGAGGACGGGCTTATCAACGTCCTGGATTCGGACATGGGGCGGATCCACGTCTATGACCGGGAACTGCATTACCTGTCCACCCTGAGCTTTACCGAGGAGGGGGCGGAAGCCTTCCTGATGGGGATTTCCGGCCTGTACGTGGAGGGGAAGGGGGACGACAAGACCTATTACGTGGCGGATCCGGAACGGGAGCGGGTGTTCATCGCCGACGCGAAGGGGGCCATCGTCCGGGAGGTTCTCCGGCCGGACACCGAGCTTATCGATCAGAGCGTCACCTTCGCCCCCACCAAGGTGCAACTGGACAAAAACGGCAATCTCTATGTGCTGGTTCCGGGCATCTATATGGGCGCCTGCGTGTTTTCCGCCAAGGATGATTTCGCCTTTCTGACCTTTATCGGCAGCAACCCGGTGGAGGCCACCGCCTTCCTGCTGGCGGATTATTTCTGGAAGCAGGTACTCAACCAGAATCAAATCGACAGCATGAAACGGTACGTGCCGGTTTCCTTTGAAAACTTCACCCTGGATGCCGAAGGATACCTGTACACGGTGACCAACAAAACCTCTCTGGGCACCCAGTTCACCGATGAAATCAAGAAATTCAACACCAACAGCCTCAACATCCTGCCCCACCAGGATTACGGGGATCTGGAACTGGGCAAGACCAACGACATTCTGCAGGATACCTCCTATGTGGATATCGCCGTAAACGAGGGCGGCTATATGGCCGCCCTGGACGCCAACCTCTGCCGGGTGGCGGTGTTCAATCAGAACGGCGACCGGCTGTTCACCTTCGGGGAGCGGAACAACACGGTGGGCGGCTTCGATACCCTGACCGCCCTGGACGTGTTCGGCAGCGATATCTATGTCCTCGATCAGAATTACGAGACGATTTCCCTGTTCCGGCCCACCGCCTACGGACGGGATGTGCTGGCCGCGGCGGATTTGTTCGGCCAGGGGCATTACACAGAGGCGGAGCCGCTTTGGCGGAAGGTCATCGGCCAGAACGGCGGGTTCTCCCTGGCCTATGTCGGGCTGGGCAAGGCGCTGCTGGAGCAGGGGGATTTCCAGGGGGCCATGGAATATTTCCGCCAGGGCAACGACCGGGACGGATACTCCCAAGCCTTTTCCCAGTACCGGGCCCAGGGGATGCAGACGGTTTTCGTCGGGATTTTCGCCGCGGTTTTCCTCCTGTTCATCCTGCTGCTGGTGGCGGAACGCCGCCTGAAGGTGCGCAGCAACTATCTGGTTAATCCCATACATAAGAGCCTGGCCGGCAAGGTGCGGTATACCCTGTTCCACCCCGGGGAGGGCGGCTACGTGCTGGCCCGCCATACCGATGTGAAAAAAACGGGGATTTTCAGTCTCTGCGTCCTCGGCGTCTGGTTTTTCGCGTCGGTCGTCGACTGGCAGTACAGCGGCTTCATTTTCAACCCGAACAATCCCGAGGAGTTCGAGGTACTGTTCCATCTGCTGAAAACCTTCGGCCTGTTCGCCCTGTGGGTGGTCGCCGGCTGGTTCGTTTCCAACCTGATGGACAGCAGCGCGCGCCTTACCGATTTGACGGTGGTCAGCGCTACGGCCCTCCTGCCCTATATCACGGGGGTGCTGCTGCACACGGCGGCTAGCAACCTGCTGGCCAAGGAGGAGGGCGGCTTCCTGACGGCGATGCAGGTCATTCTCATCCTCTGGTCGGCGGCGATTCTCATCGGCGGCTTCCGGGAGATTCATGAGATGTCCTTCCGGGGTGCCCTGCTGTCCATCCTGTTCACGCTGCTGGGGATTCTGCTGATCCTGTTCATGGCCCTGCTGCTGTGGAGTTTGTTCCAGCAGGTGTTCGTATTCTTCGCCCAGCTTTGGGATGAAATTATCAAAATGATCGGGTAGCGCCGTGGGAAGGGAGAGGATGCGCATGGAACACAATCGAATCCGCGCCGGCGCCCGGCGGCTGCTGGCGCTGAGCTGCGCGGCCGCGGCGGTTCTGCTGTTCGGCAGCGGGGCGGCGGGGCAGACCCAGACCCCCGCGCTTTCCTACGGCGAACCCGTCGCCTCCGGAGAGGAGGCGGTGCTGCGGGATCCGTCCGGCGCGCTGGAGCTGCGGGCTGATCTGCTGACCGGACGGGTCACGGTGCAAGACGAGCGGACGGGTACCCTTTGGGCCAGCAATCCGGAGAAGCCGGAGGAGGACATCATCGCCTACGGCATCAACCAGAGCCGGATTCAGTCCCAGCTGCTGGTCACCTATAAAGGCGCCTCCAACACCATGGAGGAGACCAATGACAAGGAGGCGGCCGGTGAGGGGAACAAGTCCATCGCGGCCTACCGGGAAGGGGACACCCTAACCCTGGTCTATACCTTTGAGGAGCTGGGCTTTGTCGTTCCGCTGCAGTACCGGCTGTCGGAGGGGCGGATGACCGCGTCGGTGCCGGTGGCGGGTATCCGGGAGACCAAGGGCAACATCCTGGCCGCCCTGACCATCCTGCCGTTCTTCGGCGCCGGCTCCACGACGGAGTCCGGGTATCTGCTGGTACCGGACGGCTCCGGCGCCCTGATGAATTTCAACAACGGGCGCACCAACGAGGGACGCCTGACCCTGGACACCCTGTACGGCGACCGGTCGGTGACCGACGACAAACGTCCCCCCGCGACCCAGCCGGTGCTGCTGCCGGGCTTCGGCATCTGCCGGGGGACGGCGCATCCGGGGGATACGGCGGGGACTGCGGCGCTGTTCGCCTATGCCACCGACGGGGCGGCCGCCGGCCAGATTACCCTGAACACGGCCGGACGGGAAACCGGTCAGAATTACATCTATTACACCTTCCTCCACCGCAACAACGCGGTGGAGATGCTGCTGGACCGCACCTATGCGGCCAAGGCCAAACTGATTTGCGACACCGCCGACACCGGCGCGCAGAGCTACGAGATGAGCTACTTCTTCATGGAACCGGGTAAAACCGACCTGGCCGGGATGGCGGATGCCTGCTCCCGGCAGCTGTTCGGCCGTGAGGCCTCGTCCGCGGCCGGGGACGTGCCGCTGTTCCTCGATATGTTCATGGGGGTGCGGGTGCAGGAGAATTTTCTGGGTATCCCCTACCACACGCTGCGGCCGCTGACCACCTTTTCCCAGGCCCAGGCCATTTCCGACGACCTGCGGGGCGCGGGGGTTGCCAGCGTCACCATGCGGCTGCGGGGGATCGACGCCGACGGCGCGTATGCCGGCCGGCTGGACACCGCGTTTCGGGCCGACCGCAAGCTGGGCGGTCTGGACGGTTTCCTAACACTGCAGGAGACGGAAAACACCGCCGTTTACCCGGACATGGAGCTGACCATGTTCACCAAAAGCGGCGGTGGGGTATCCGCCCTGTTCGATGCGTCCAGCGACCTGCTGCGGGACACGGTGCGTCTGCCGGCCTTCCGCCTGGCGGCGGGAGACGTGAACGACGAACTGCCCGCCCGCCGGCTGCTCAAGGCCTTTCAAATCCCGACGGTCACCGCCAAGCTGGCGGCCAGCCTGAACAAAGCCGGGGTGAAAAACGCCGCGGCCGCCTCCCTGGGGCTGGCCCCCTATCCGGACTATAGCCGGTCTCACGTCACCTCCATCGGCGAAACGGCCCGTCTGCTCGAGCAGGCAGCGGAAGCCCTCGGCAAGCGGGGCGGTTTGATGCTCGAGGCGCCGGGCGCGGCGGTTCTGCCCCATGCCGATACGCTGCTGCATATGCCCACCACCTCTTCCGGCTATAACCTGACCGACACCACCGTGCCCTTCCTGCAGATGGTGCTGTCCGGCTACCTGCCCTACGCGGCGGAGGACGCCGGGAGCTCCGGCGATCGGGAAACCATGCTGCTGCGCAGCGTCGAGGGCGGGTCGGCGCTTTCCTTTTCCCTGATGGACGCGGATTACAGCCAGGTGACCGATACGCCCCTCGACTCGCTGTACGCCGCTACCTATGCGCAGCAGCGGGAGACCATTCTCGCGCTGTACGCCCGCAGCCGGGCGGCGCTGTCCGGCGTGTACGGCCGGCGGATTACAGGCTATCGGATTCTGGCGGCCGCTCAACGGGAAACCGTCTACGACGACGGGACGGCCGTTTTGGTCAATTACGCGGATCAGCCGGTGGTCTGGCGGGGCCAAACGGTGCCGGCGCGCTCCTGCGCCGCGGCGAAGGAGGGCTGACGGATGACAATGAAAAAATGCGGGCGTTCCCGGTTGGTCCGGTGCCTGTTCGGCTCGACCATCGAGCAGAGGCGGGATTCCATGGGCTACGTGTTCATCCTGCCTTGGGTTATCGGCCTTATCTGGTTTTTCCTTTGGCCCATGGCCCAGGCGGCGCTGTATGTCTGCAACGAGGTGACCTTGGGGGACAACGGCCTGGTGTACAACTTCGTGGGCACAAAAATCATCCGGCAGGTCTTTTTCGACAATCCCAACAATTTCCGCACCATTCTGGAGAGCACCGGCACCACCCTGATAAACGCGCTGCTCATCGTGGCGTTCAGCCTGATTGTGGCGGTGCTGCTGAATAAGCCTTTTCGGGGCCGGGGGTTCTGCCGGGCGCTGGTGGCGCTGCCGATTATCGTGTCTTCCGGCGTGCTGATGCAGGTGTTCAAGGAGGATTTGTTCCGCTCCTCCATCGAAAGCGCGGCCGAGGCCACCGTTTTCCAGGGGGTGGTGCTGGAGGATTCTCTGGCCAAGCTGGGGCTGGGCGACGAGTTCATCGGGGTGCTGACCGGCCTGGTGTCCAGTATCCTCGACCTCATCTGGCAGTCGGGGATTCAGATCCTTCTGTTTGTGGGCGGCATGCAGTCCATTTCCAGCTCGCTGCTGGAGGTGTGCGAGGTGGAGGGGGCCTCTCCCTGGCAGACCTTCTGGAAGGTGACCTTCCCGATGATTTCCCCCTTCCTGCTGCTAAATTTCGTGTACGCGGTTATCGACAGCTTCACCATTTCGTCCAATCCGGTCATCGTGCAGATCAACGACTATTTCCATAACATTCTGTACGCCAACGCGACCACCATGTCGGTGGCCTATTTCCTCCTGGTGCTGGTGGTGGTGGGGCTGGCCACGGCCATCATTTCCCGCCGGGTGTTCTACATCGAGAAATAGAGAGGAAGGGATTGGCGTGAAACAGTAGAGGCTTCACGCGGAAATTTGTCCTTTCCGGTTGAAGCAACCGAACCTCCGGCTTCGCCGGAACCGATAGAATTCCAGTTTCTGCGAAAGGATGAGTGATCTCTATGGAGAGACAGGCGGTGAAGATCGTCCGGCCGGCCAGAAAGGGGAAAGCGCCGCTTCGCCGCCGGCTGGGCGGCCTGCTGTTCTCCCTGTTCCGTTTCTGCGTGCTGTTCGGCCTGATTTTTCTGATTGTGTATCCCTTCCTGTTCATGTTCGTCACGGCCTTCCGTGGCTCGGAGGATTTGAACGATCCCAGCGTGGTCTGGATCACCCGGCATTATACGCTCAACAATTTTCACAACTTTCTCCAGATGGTGGATTTTGGCGACATGATGGGCAACACGGTGGTCATCAGCCTGTCCAGCGCGGTGCTGCAGACCTTCGTGTGCGGCCTGGCGGGCTACGGCTTCGCCCGCTTCCGCTTCCGGGGCCGGAACCTGCTGTTCGGCCTGCTCCTGTTCACCATCATCGTGCCGCCTCAAACCTACATCTCGCAGCTGTTCGGCTTGTTCCGGTTTTTTAAGCCGCTCTTCCTGACGCCGCTGCTCGAGCTGTTTACCGGCTCGTCCTATGTCAACCTAATCAACACGCCGATGCCCTTTATTCTGCCGGCGCTGTTCGGCATGGGGTTTCGATCGGGCCTGTTCATCTACATTTACCGGCAGTTCTTCCGGGGACTGCCCGGGGATCTGGAGGACGCGGCCCGGATCGACGGCAGCAACGCGTTTCGGACGTATTTCGGTATCATGCTGCCCAACGCCCGCCCCGCCATCGTCACGGTGTTCATGCTGTCCCTCGTGTGGAACTGGAACGATTCCTTCACCCAGACCTTCTTGAGCATGTCCCGCAACACGGTGGCGGTGTATCTGACCCAGATCCGCGGCATGCTCGGCACCATGACCGCCGAATATGAGGATCCCACCTATCTGTACATCCTGATTCAGGCGGGGGCGCTGCTGTGCATCTTTCCGCTGCTGCTGCTGTTCCTGTTCGGACAGCGTTTCTTCACCGAGAGCATCGAACGCACCGGTATTGTCGGTTAACCCGGGCTTCCGGGTTTTATTGAATATGGAGATTGGGAGGTAAAGACATGAAAAAAACGATAGCGCTTCTGTCGGCCGTGATGGCCCTGCTGTTGGCGGCGGGCTGCTCGAACGATGGAAAAACAACCCCCTCGTCGGTGCCGGAAACCAGCGAAACCGGCGGCACGGGCACTGCGGAAAGCAGCGCGTCCGTCACCGATCCCAGCGAGACGGGCACCGACGCCAGCACCACCGAGACCGGCGGCAGCCAGGCCGTCACGACCACCAGTAAAAACGGCGGCGGAAAGGCCACCGCCGCGACCACCAAGAGGAACACCCCCGTCACCACTCTGCCGGGCGGCGGCTGGTCCAGCACGGTGAAAAACTACACGCCGGAACAGCTGGACGCACCTTACGCCCTGCGCAAGAACATCAAGGGGGAAGTGCTGGCGTATACGCCCTTCACCGGCGAGGTGTTCGACAAGGCCAAGGCCATGTTCGAAAAGGCCTATCCGGGAGCCACGGTGAAATTCATCGTGACCAACAACGTATCCCGCAACGAAAAGCTGCAGATGCTGGTCAATTCCAAGAGCTCTCCCGACTATGTGTATTCCACCTATCAGGACTATCCCCTGCGGGCCATCAAAGGGATGACCCAGCCCATCGACAAATACATTCAGGATCATCCCGGCCAAAGCGCCATTCTGATGAACAACTTCTGCGCCTATAAGGGCGAGCGGTATGCGGTCATCCAGGAGACGCCGCCCTCCGTGATGTTCTATAACACGGCGCTGTTCCAGCGGGCGGGCAAGAAGACCCCCACCGAGTATTACAAAGAGGGGAACTGGACGTGGGATACCTTCCGGTCCCTGGCCAAGCAGATGACCGACGCGCAGAACGGCATCTACGGCTTCGCCACCGATTTGGATTATTTCTTCCCGCTGTCCGTGGGTGAGGATGTCATCAAGTTCAAGAACGGCAAGGCCGAGCTCAACCTGGTCAACAACCAAAAATATATCGCCGCCCACAACTTTTTCACCGACATGATCAACAAGGACAAATCCGCCTATCCCACCCACTGGCAAGCCAATGAGCAGTTTACCAGCGGCAAATGCGCCATGGTGCTGCCCAACGGCGATTTTAAAACCATCTGCAAGACCGCAGGTATGAAGACCTATGCGCTCGTCCCCTTCCCCCGCCGGGACAAAAACAGTCCCTACTGCGGCATGGTGGGCGGCCTGAACGGCGGCTTCAGCATCGCCAAAGGCGCCAAGAACATCGAGGGCGGCATGGCCTTCGGCGAGATGATGATCAACGCCCAGCTGGAGCTGACCGGCAACATGGTCCATGGCCGGGAGGAATACCAGTTCAGCAAGGAGACCAATATGCAGTACGTGGTGCCCTGGTTCTACGGCTATGGGCTGGAGGGCCTGTACTTCCAGGACCTGTGCGGCTGGGCCCGTACCGGCACCAAGGATCTGAACACCCTGATCAATGAAAACGCCTCGCTGCTGTCCGCCAAGCTGAAGGAACTGCAATAATCAAAAAACCGGGAGAGAGGACCGTGTCCCTTCTCCCGGTTTTTCCCTATTTATCCCGCGCCGCCGATGGTCAAGGCGTTTTTATACGACTGCGTTCGTCTTTCCTCCTCCAGGCTGCGCGCGAGTCCCTGCTCGGTGGTAGGGTCGTACCGTGCCTGCTTCAAGGCCTTTAGAATGTCCCGCGTCGGCAGTCCCGCCGGCCGGGCGCCGGGATACACGGCGCCGACGCTGCTCAGAAACGGCACCCGCCCGATCCCGGTCTTTTCGGCATAGCCGGGATCGGCGTTCAGCTGGTCGCGGGCGTCGGGGAACAGCACCAGTCCGCCGTCGTCCGTCTCCAGCCAGTGGCGGTTTTGCAGCCCCAGCATGGCGGTGCGGCTGCCTTCCTTCGAAAGCAAATACCTGGCCAGGCGGACGGTGTCCCCCAGATCGGCGTCCGCCGCGCACAGATAGGTGGCGTAGCAGCCGTAGGGGGAGGCGGCCATGGCATAGCCGCCTTCCCGGAACCGCGGCCAGACGGGGCGATAGGGCGTGTCCCCGTGCTCCCGGCTGTACCGTTCGAGCCGCGAAGCGCTGCCGATGTAAAACAGTGCCTCGCTCTGCAGAAGATGGTCGAGGGAAGCGTCGGGGATTTCCAGCGCGCCGGAGGTGCCCCCCGCGCGGCCCAGCCGCTCCAGAAAGCGCAGCAGCGCCTCCTCGCCGGCCGGATCCTCTGTGCCCGGTGTCAAGCCGAACCAATGCCGCAGCGTCTGGATGCCGCCTCCGTTCGCTCCGAAGACGACCGGCAGATAGTTGGTCTTGGTCTCATCCCGATTGCGGCCGTACCAGGAGTCGTACGCCTCCAGGGCGGCGAAGAATCCGTTTTCATCGGTCAGCCCGGGCCGGCCCAGGGTGTCGAACATATCCTCGCGGACATAGATACCCTCCGCCGGCACCGCCGCCTCCCCGCCGAAGCCCCCGGGCAGATACAGCAGCGAGCCGTCCGCCTGCTGGTGAAAGGCCCGAATGTCCTCCGGAAGCTGCTCAAAGAGAGCGGGAATGGCGTCGATCCGACGGACAGACGAAATGTGCTCCATCTGGAGGCAGACGGGGTCCGCCGCGGCCAGGGTGATGAGCGCCGGCCGCTCCCCGGATTGCAGCCGTTTGAGCAGAGCCGGGGCGTAGTTTTCGTTGAGAGGCTCGAGCACAGGGGTCACGCCGGCCTTTTCCGAGATGGCCGCCAGCACCTCATAGCTTTCCCATTCCTTCGGGTAGGCGGCGCCCTCCAGGGCGAGAAGCCAGCGGATTTCCTTCTCAGGGGGCGCGGGGGCGGAGGAGACGGCCTCCCGCTTGGGGGCACAGCCCGCCGCGAGCAGGGTCAGGCAAACGGCCGCCGCCAGGGCTTTATGGTTGTTCTTCATATTGTTTCCACCTTATGGCCGGGATGACGATACGACAGAGGGTGCCGCCCTGCGCGGGCGCGATGTGCACGCCGTAAGTCTTCCCGAAATAGAGCTGAATCCGGCTGTGTACGTTGGCCAGCCCGTATCCCCGGCTGGGATCGGTCAAAACCTCCTCAGCGGTCCGGGGATCGATGGGCGGGCCGGTGTTAAAGACGCGGATAACGATGCACGTTTCCCCGTTTTCCTCCTCAAAGGCGGCGCTGATACGGATCGCCCCCTTCACACCCGTTGTCTTTTCCACCCCATGCTCCAGCGCGTTTTCCACCACCGGCTGGAGGATCAGGTTGACGCTTTCGTAGTCGTAGATCCGCTCGTCCACATCGTAAAACACGTCGAAGGAATAGTCGTGGAGATCCTCCTGCAGCTGGAGATAGGCGCGGATGTTTTTGAACTCGTCCTTCATGCGGATCTTGGTGTTGCCCTTGTTCAGGCAGGTGCGGTAGAAATCGGACAGATTGGTGGCGAAGGCGCTGGTCTTTTCGTCCCCGTTCATAATGGCCCGCCAGTTGATGGTGTCCATGCAGTTGTAAAGAAAATGGGGGTTGATCTGCGCCTGCAGAATCTTCAGCTGCGCTTCTTGCTGCTTGAGCTCGCTTTTGTATTTGTCGATGATCAAGGTGTTGAGCCGGTTGACCATCTCGTTAAAAATATAGGCGAGATGGCCGATCTCGTCGCCGTTTTCCTTGACGTCCAGGTTGACCTCCAGCTTGCCGGTACCCACCCGAATCATTTCTTGGCTGATGCCGTTGAGCCGCCTGGAAAAGCTCAGGGAAATCAAAATGGAAAAGACCGATACCAGCAGGATGCAGACCAGGGCGATGCTCAGGCTGAACAGGATGATGTCCGAAAACCCCGCGAACAGGATATCCTTGGGGATGAGCAGGCAGACGTTCCAGTTCAAATCCGCCATATAGTACGGTTCATACAAGAAGGTGTGCCGCATCAGCTTGATTTCCCGGCTGTCGGAAAACCGCAGGGTGTGGGGGAAGATTTCCCCGTACGACTTGTTTAGACGGGCCTCGGTGTACAGGTTGACCCCGTCGCCGTCCTGCATGATAAAGGCGTATTCCTTCAGCCCCTCGATATGCAGCTCTCCGAACAGGCGGCGGGAGTCGAGCTGCAGCACGATGGTGCCAATCACGCCGCCGGAATAGGGGTTGACGATTTGACGGTACAGGCAGGTGGTCTCCTGGCTGCTGGTCAGGGCCACGAGGGAATCCGCCGTGTAGCACACCTTTCCGGCCTCCCGCTCCAGCGCGGTGTAGTCGCCCTCCAGGGCGCTGATAACGGTGTCTCTGCCGGGCAGCAGGATGCAGACGTTGGTGACCTCGCCCGCCACCTTTTGCAGCTGCCGCAGCAAATCCCCGCAGGTGCCCTCCAACTCCTTGCGGAACAGCGTGGAGCGGGGGGCCAGGGCCAACCGCTGCAGAAAAGCGTCCTGATAGGCCACCTCGTCGAGGCTGGTCTCCAGCAGCAGCTTTTTGGCCCGGATCTGCCCGGCCATGTTGCGGGTGGATTCGTACAGCCGCACGCTGACCTGATCGTACATGATGTCCGCCGATACCATGTAGCTCAAGGTGCTCAGGGCCACGATCGGGATGATGGAGACCGTCAGATACAGAATCAGCAGCTTCTGCCACAGCTTCCGTTCGGAAAACCAGGCCTTAAAGGCGCGGATCACAGCTTGCTTCCCCGGAACTGGGCGGGCGTCATGCCGCAGTGATTCTTGAAAATCTGACAGAAATACGACACGTTGGAGTAACCCACCATCTCGCAGATGCTTCCCACCTTCAGCTTGGTGGTGCGCAGCAGGCTTTTGGCCATGTCCACCCGGTAAGAGGTCAGGTATTTGATGAAATTCATGCCCGTGGTTTTTTTGAACAGATAGCTCAGGTAGCAGGTAGACAGATACACGTCGGAGGCCACGCTTTCCAAGCTGATGTTGTTCATGTATTCCCGGTGAATGATGTCCAGGGCCTGATCGATGGCAACGGTCTCCTCGTCCTGCTCGGAATACTGCTTGACCACCCGGATGCAGATGCTTTTCAGATCCTCGATGCTGGCGCTGTGCTCGATTTCGGTGATGTATTGCAGCAGGGTCGCGTTATAGTCGGGAAGGGTTTCGCTCAGTCCGGCCCGCACCAACTCGCTGCTGATGAATTTGGCCAGGGAGGTGGGCACGTATATTTGTTTTTGCAAATCGCTGAAAACGGCCTCGATTTCCTTTTCGGCGTGCTGCAGCTCCTTGCGGGTTACCAGCTTTCCGATTTCCGCCGCTTTTTCCAGATAGCGCCGCACGTCGATGTTGGCCTCCTCCGCCTTCTGACGGGTCATGTCCACTATGGTGCTGCGCGCCAGATAGAATTTGGAGGAGCTGAGGCTCTCCATCCGGTTGTACAGCTCGCTGAGCTGGGCGATCGTTTCGAAATGGCCGCCGTAAATCAGGATGTACCGGTTGTCCCCCCGTTCGGCCAGAATCTGCTCCAGACGGCGCAGGCAGTCCCGTGCCTCCTCCTCTGTGGGGGCGATGAGGGCGCACTGGTATTCGTTGAGGGGGATGTCGATGAACCGCGTTTCCTCATCGTCCTCGCCGCGCAGAGACAGGTGATGCAGGTTGAAGAAGGGCTCCACAAAATCCAGCAGCAGGACATCGCCGGCCTTCTCGTCGCCACTTAGGCCGCTGCCGTCCGGATTGCACAGACCGGTCATCACATTGAAGTACATGCTGATGATCCGGGTGCGTTCTTCCTCTCGTAATACACGGATCATTGATTTGATACATGATAGAAATTTATCAACTTTTATAGGCTTGAGCAGGTATTTGGTGACCCCCAGATCCATGGCCTTGTGGGCGTAATCAAAGTTTTCGTAGGAGCTGAAGATGATGACCTTCAGGTCGGGCTGAATTTTTTTGGCCTCGACAATGAGCTCATGGCCTGTCATTTCCGGCATTTTGACATCGGTCAGCAGAATATGTACGGGCATGCGGCGCAGGATTTCCAGCGCTTCCGAGCCGGAAGCCGCCGGAATCGGGTGGAGATCCAGTCCATACTGCTGAATGAGATAGCAGACCCCATTGCGATCCAGTTCCTTGTCATCCACAATCAGGATACTGTAGCGTGCGCAGTTTCCGGCCATTGAGGCTCCTCCTTTAATTTTTAAACTCTTTCTTTAATTTTAACCAATTTTTCGGAATTTTCCTAGAGGCATTCTTTTGAACCTGTACCGGATTTTTTTGGTAATTGTCACTTTTTTACGCTGACGGATCGGCTGTTCCGGCGGGGGAGGGGCGAACGGGCGCCTGCATCCGGGGAACTGAGGGGATATATAGTAAGAATCTATAAAAATGAATTCGCTTTAGGAAAATAAATGCCGAAAAAATACAACATAAATCACAAAGATATTTGCTTGTTTCTGAAAACGCAATTCTTTATAGTGGAGATAACGGCAAACGGCGGACAGCCGGATGTCCGCGTTTACCCTCCCTGCGCGGAGGGGCCGGCCCGCCAAAAGCCCGTCAGGGACAATTCCATGGCGATAAAGAGGAAAAGGGGGATACATTTGAAGAAGGCACACACCTTAATCCACTGCGCGGCCCTATGCATGGCACTGCTGACGGCGGTGCAGGTTCTTCCCGGGAACGGGACACTAAACGCGCGGGCGCAGGACACGGTGACTGCGGACGCGCCAGGAGATGGAGACGCCATGCACGTGATGAATCTGGCCGGGGACGGCCAGCTGACCGACAATCTGCTGGGAGCCTGGGGCGGCTGGAGCAAGGGCTACACTCGGGAGACCATTGAGGCCCACGACGGCACCCAGAAATCCGTTTACAAAGCGGTGGCGCCCACCGCCGCCGACGAGGCGGGCCTTACGCAAACCCTGTCAGCGCCCGCCCAGGGCACCTATGTGCTCAGCGGCTGGAGCAAAGCGCAGAATGTTATCCGCGGCGTGGGCACCGAGTATTTTTCCTATTGCCTGGCGGTCTACGTCGGGTACACGGACGGCACGGCCCAGTGGTTCTACACCGGGTTTTCCCTGGGCACCCACGATTGGGAGTTCCGGGACACCTCCTTTACCCTGCAAAAGCCCGCCAAAAGCATGAACGTCTACGCGTTCCTGCGCAACCCGATCTACGGTACCGCCTGGTTTGACGACATCACCCTGCGCATGGGGCAGCCGGACGCCACCTCCACCTTCCAGAACCTGCCGGTGCAGGTGCTGCAGACCGCGCCGGAGCAGGGCACGAAGAAAACCCTGAAAACCAAGGACGGCCTCGAGCTGGGTTTGGGCGACTCGGTGGTGACCTCCCTGAAGATCGACGGGACGGAGCTGGCCAACAACGCCTACTCCGGCTTCCTGGTGCGGGACGTGGCCGCGGCGGAGAACACCGGCGTGTACGCGTTCTCTCCCGCCTCCGGGTCCGCACCCGCCGCCTTTAAGGGCAGCCAGGCGTCCCTCGGCCTGTCCCTGAACGCCGATTATACCGCCGAGGGCGATCACATTGCCGTCAACGGCGTCATTAAGGACTCCACCGCGGCGGCGGACGGCCGGTCCGTCCAGCTGTCCTACGCCCTGCCGGTCACCGCGTCCGGCTGGAAATGGGGCGTCAGCATCCAAAAGCACCGCGATATTGCCGCCGGTGGCGTAGGAGATATTTATAAAGAGCTGGGCGAGGGCGAAATGTCGGTGGTGGACTGGGACAGCATGCCTCGGTCCATGTATCCCACCTCGGTGATATACAACGAGGATCTGGGCCTGGCCATCGCCGTGAGCATGGACTTCCCCGCCTATTACGAGCTGGAGTACAACGGTAGCACCGGACAGTATGTGCTGACCTATCACCTGGGTATCGTCCCCGAAGCGCCAGACGCAGCCCGGTTCTCTTTCGTCATCTATAAGCTGGACGATCCCGCCTGGGGCTTCCGGGCGGCGATGGAGAAATACACGCGCATTTTCCCCGAGTATTACGAGGTGCGGGAGACCGATCAGGGCATGTGGGTGGCCTGGACCCAGACCAGCAACGTGCCTCAGCCCGAGGACTTCAACTTCAAGTTCAAGGAGGAAGGCGGCGAGTACTTCCGCATCGAGGGCTTCTATGAAATGGAGCACGGCATCAAGGGCTATCAGTATATCGAGCCGGGCGACTGGTGGCTGAAGAACATGCCCAGCTTCCCCGACGATGCCATGGTGCAGGCCGCGGTGAAGGAGCAGGCGGGCAAGGACGTCAGCGTCCAGGCCACCCGGCAGGCCATCGCCACCGCCATCTGCCAGGGGCTGAACCCTCTGGGGAAAACCAACTGGACGCCGGTGAACGTGCCTTGGGCCCCCAACGGCGCGCAGATTCATATCAACGCCAATCCCAAGCTGCCGGGCGCCTACAATTTCTATAACCTGTATCTCAGCAAGGAGCAGCAGGATCTGCTGTTCGATCCCCTTCAGTGCACCACCGTGCCTTTTGACGGCATTTATCTAGATGAGCTCAGCGGCTGGTGGAACGGCAACGCCAACTTTAACAAGGCCCATTACCAGTACACCACCGTGCCCCTGACCTACTCGCCCTATTACAAGAAGCCCATGCTGCACCGGGCGTCCAACACGTGGGAATTCGTCAAGCAGCTGAACACCGATCTGCACGCCAGGGGCAAGACCATCTTTGCCAACAAATGCCCCGATAAGACCAGCTTCTACACCCCGCTTATCGACGCCATGGGTACCGAAATGACCGCCCTGAACGGCAGCATCTACGCGCCTCAGAGCATCGAATCCATGAGTATGTGGAGAACCCTGTCCTACCAGAAGCCTTTCTGCATCCTGCTGAGCAACGACTATACCAAGTTCGATCACGATATGATGGAGAAATACTTCCAGCGCTGCCTCGCCTTCGGCATCTTCCCCAGCCCCCAGGCGAACTACAGCGACGACCTGCAGTATTGGACCAGCCGGGAGCTGTTCTACGAGCGGGATCGGGATATCTTCCAGACCTATATGCCGGTGCTCAAGACCGTGGCGGAGGCCGGCTGGGAGCCGGTGACCCGCGCCGTGTCCGATAACAGCCGCGTCCTGGTGGAGCGGTTCGGAGCCAACGCGGACGAGGGCGTCTATTTCACCCTGTTTAACGACACCGCCGAGTCCCAGGCCGTCAAGCTGGATGTCGCGCTGGATGCCTTCGGCCTGAAGGACGGCTGCGCCGTCCGGGAGCTGGTGTCCGGGCAGCAGGTGACCCTGGCGGACGGCGTGTACAGCGTGTCGCTCGAGCCGAGCCAGACCGTCGTGCTGGCCATCAACAACCCCTCCAAACCGCCGGAGGAAAGCTCGCAGCCGCAGGAAGAAAGCCAGACGCCTTCTTCCGCTGAAGACTCTTCCGCCAGCGGCGCCGTTTCCGACAGCGGCGGTGCCGACACCGGTGAAGGCCCCGTGGCCCTTCTCAGCGCCGCCGGCTTGGCCGTCCTGGCCGCCGGCACGGCCCTGACTGTTCGCAAAAAAAGGAAATAAAGGCTGACGGCCTTTATGAATGGAAATCACAGCCTGGAGGCTGTCGCATCAATCGTGCTCATACATTTGGTAAGGAGGATGAACGATGAAACATCTGCGCAAAGGCGTATCCGTCGCATCGGTTCTGTGCCTGCTGCTGTCTCTGGCCGCCGTCTGGATGGCGCCAGGGGCCCTGGCGGCGCCCCGCTCCCGCAGCGCGGTGAAAACCACGGTGGAAAACGGGACACAGTACAAGCTAAGCGGCTACCGGAACGCTCTCGATGACCTGACCAGGACGGCGGGAGATACAGGCGCGGCGATTCCCGCCTCGCTGAATTCCCAGTGGCAGGGGCAGGTGAAAAAGAAGGGCGCCGCCGACTGGACGGCGGTCAACAAAGCCAAGTACGATCCTTCTCAATATGTTTACGCCTGGATTGACGGGTATGAATGGGGCGGTGTATACCCTGGCGTTTCCATGTACGCTCCGGCGGATAAGGGAAAGGATTTGACTGTGCTGTGCCCCATGAAAACCGATAACGGCGTCTTCGACGACTGTGCGGCTTGGGCTTTCACCGCTCCCACCGCCGGCATCTACGAGTTTGCTCATTCCCCCGACGAGGACTCCGCCGCTTATGCCGAAACGCAATTCTTTATGGTACGCGGCGGCAGCCATAAGGTGGGTGTGCGCATTACCATCGACGGCGCGGCCATCTGGCCCAAGGCGAATGACGCCTCCCTCACCCTCAACGACGGCTGGGCTGAGGTGACCAACGCCAAGCCGGTGGCCATTCCGGCCCTATCCGATTTGGAAATGAGCGCCGGTCAGGTGCTGCGGGTGGAATGCCGCGCCCTGACAGCCGAGCCTGTGACGGGGGGCCAGCCTTGGCTCTTTAACACGGCCGTCAGCGCCAATATGACCTACGTAAAGCCCATCCCGCCGGACGATGTGGCGCCGGAATTCCCGGCCGACGCGGCGGTTTCCAACAACGCCGACGCCGCGACCGATACCACCCTCACCCTGTCCTGGCCCCAGGCCACCGACAATAAGACGGCCCAGAACAACCTGACCTATAAGGTGTTCTACGCCGCCAGCGCCATCGAAAGCCTGGACGGCCTGACCGGCGTCGCGGCTCCCGGCAAAACCTCCCTGACCCTGTCCGGCCTGGAAGGCTCTACCGATTATTATGTGGCAGTGGCCGCCTACGACGCGGCGGGCAATTACGTCCTGCTGGCCGGCGGCCCCTTCCGCACCCAGGATCCGCCCCCCAAGAACCTGGCGGAATACGAGGTGTACGACTATTTCGACGCTATCCAGGCCAAACTTGACGCCTTGCCCTCCGCCCAGCCGCAGAACGAGGACATCGCGGCGCTGGAGAGCGCTTCCCCCTGGCGGGTGCAGCTGCAGAAGGACGGTGTTTGGAGCTACGTGACCAAGGCCACCCGTGCGGACGACTACCTGTATATCAAAACCCCGGATATCGACTGGGGCGGCAATTTCCCCGGCGCGAGCTTCTACGCCCCGAAAAAGGAAAAGAACATCGATCGCTACTACCTGTCCCAGCTGATGCCGGTCAATCCGGTGGACGCAGTCAACCCCGATTTCAAGGTCAACGCGGCTATGGTGTTCACCGCCCCCAAGGCTGGTATCTACACCTTCCGCCGCGGCAGCGACGATAAGTCCCAGTCTTATGAAATGACGCAGTATTTCCGCAGCTGCGACGGCGGCGGCGGGGATCAGGAAATGGGCGTGCGCATTACCGTGGGCGGCGCCACCATCTGGCCCAAGGCGGAGGACGCCGAGGAAGGCGGCTTCACCATTAAGGAGGGCTGGGCGGTCATTCCCGGCTATGACGCCACCGATACGAGCAAATGGGTTCCCGTTCCCACTCTCTCCGGTCTGGAGATGAAGGCGGGCGAAGTCCTGCGGGTGGAATCCAAGGTCTTCACCCAGGGCGAAATGCCCTGGTACCAAAAGATCACGGCCTGCGTGGCTATGGATCTCAACGCCGAGCTGGGCCCGGATACCCAGGCGCCGGTCTTCTCCTCCGGCGTTCTGGAAAAGGCCTCCGCCTCCGGCACCAGCCTGACCCTAAAATGGCCGGCGGCCGCTGATGACCAGACGGCTGCCAACGGCATCAAGTATACCGTTTTTGTAGGGAAGGAAGCCATCCCCGCCGACAGCCTGCCCACGGAGGGCGGCGTCACCGTGACCGGCGAAACCACCGCCATCCTGGGCGATTTGACCGCGGCGACGGATTATTACGCCGCTGTGGTGGCCGAGGACGCGGCGGGGAACAAGAGCGTTCTCAGCGGCGGCCCCTTCGCCACCCTGGGCGAAACGGAGGAGCCCGATCCGGACGATCCCGACGATCCGGTCATCGCCGATCCCACCGCGCCCCTGACGCCCAATATGGACGCGAACAGCGCGGGCATCATCAGCAGCGCCACCGGCCGGGTGCAAATCGGCTGGAACGCCGCCCCCGGCATCAGCCACTACCGCGCCTACCTGTTCGCCAAAACCGACGCTGGCTATACGCTGGATCAAAAGAGCGATTCCCTGCCCTATTCGGCGGCGGAATACACCTTCGAAAACCTGGAAAGCAAAAACTATGAAATCCAGGTTGTCGGCTACAACATGCAGGGAGACGCCGTGTCGGTGTACCCGGTTATCGCGCTGAATATGAGCGGGATCGGCGGCGGAGAAGACAGCTCCGACGGCGGCGTCCATACCGGCCCTGGCGGATCCACTCCCTTCACCGGCGAGCGGGTGGCCGTCACGGTCTTCCTGCTGGCCGCCGCCTCCGGCGCCGTGGTTCTGGCCAGATTCCGGAAGCCGAAGCACACCGCCAGCTAATCTCAGCATACAGAAAAGAGAGGGGCGAAGCACCATATGCGGTGCTTCGCCCCTCAGCTTGTCGAAAAACTATTTGCCAAATAGCAAAATGTACAAATGGGGAATCCTGATGCGGCGCGTTACGCCGCACCGGGGAACCCCCGGCGAGGGTTCTCCGCCGGAAAACATCCC